>Ga0265327_10000171_pt1 | contig 139992 bp, 137 predicted proteins | sample 41621metaG_FD_202089 | JGI IMG/M metagenome (GOLD analysis project Ga0265327, IMG submission 202089) | Rhizosphere microbial communities from Carex aquatilis grown in University of Washington, Seatle, WA, United States - 4-16-21 metaG | ecosystem: Host-associated > Plants > Roots >... | reverse complement strand
AGCATAATCTCATCGCGTGAGGTGGGGGCATCCGTTGCACGCGTCAATGTATAATGGTCGTTGTGCTCGACGAAGATTCCGGGTCTGATGACATTTGAATTCTGCACATTCACCAGAATGTGCCCGGAGTAGTCATCGGATCTGACGCCCTGCATCGATAGTCCCAGCATCCCAGGAAGGCTAAGCAGATCCGCCCAAAATTGCTGTTTTGGCGCTAGCTCGTCACCGATGCGGTGCCACGAAGGAACATTGTTCTCGAAGTTCAGGTGAACGTGGCGATTCAGGCCCATAGCCGTTAGGTCGAGCGTGTCCCTTAGCCGCAACAGGCCGAGCATCGCATCCTGGAGCCGAATGTGTTCCAAGGGGTCGAGAGTCATGAGTGCCAATCGGTTTGGCATGACCTCGACACGAAGCCAGCCGAGTTCGAACATGGCCGCCTGTGGGGTGATGAATTGGATGTCGGCGCCGAGAAGAGCGTCACTGCCCACCAATTCGCTCTCGTGGAACCACTTCGGCGAGTACTCGGTCGGATCAAATGTACCCAGGAGCACGATTGAGGCTCCCTGTGAGTGGATCTGAGGTTCGTTCATGGGCAATAGGCCGATCTGTGTCCGTCAAACCAGAGTGGTTTCGCTCAACGTTACGTGGGCGATGGAGTTGGGCTGCAGGTAGTTCGCTCGAAGGACTGTTTCGGTTGTCGACTCAAGACCCCCCACCCTTGAAGGGATGCAGTGTGTCACCTTGTGACATCGGTCGCCACGAGAAGCGTAACGGTACGTCACGGAACCCGTCACAAGGCGTCGCGGGATACTGTTTCGGCAGTGGTCACACGAAGGACTCGACGCCTCGCGGTTCGCCAGTGCCCAGAGTGCTGGGTCAGCCAGCCCATGGCAGCGCACGCTGTCTATTGTTCTCCCGCTTGTCGGCAGGCGGCGTACCGTGCCAGAAAGAAACACCAGGTCAAACGCCAGCGCTGTATATTATGTCAGTTTCGCACGGGGTCCAGGAGTGGGGTCCTGCTCGTCCCGTGAAGTGGCTCCTCCCCTGGGAGGACGGGTCTTCCGCCAGGGATGCACCGGGTGGTGCATTGACGGGCGCGATCACCCGTTGCGCGTTACGCGATCTCGGCTACGTTTCGTCGCATGCGAAGGACGATCGGTGTGCTCCTGGCGGCTGGCGTGATCCTCGGGTCCGTCCTGACGGCGACAGCCGGGAGCGGGGTGGCCGGTGCGGCACCGGTCCCCTCCCCTGCTCCGGCGGCGTCGGCGAATGGGCCTGCGGCCCTGAGCCACGGATGGGTGGCGACGCTGGACGACCTGGTGTACATCATCTCGTCGAGTTCCGGGACCAGCTTCGGCCCGGACCAGCCGCCGACGCCGACGATGGACAGTGGTCCGACCGGACAGGGGGCGGCAACCACCACCAACGTCCTGACCGGCACCATGCAGGGGGCGAAGGGTACGTACCACGTGCAGGTGGCCCTGCCCGTGGGCGAGACGTTCATCCTGGGGCGGACCTACGTGTCCTACAGCGACTCGGCCTCCGTGCAGGTCACCTGGCCGGGTGGCGGCTGCGCCTCGGACTCCGGTGCGGGTGAGGCCACCTTCACGATCAATCAGCTCACCCGGTCGGTGGGCGGGGTGGCCACTTCCTACGCCGTCCAGTTCCTCTGCTACTCGCAGACCGGGCTCGTCGAAGGGGCCATGGCGCTCGACATCCAGGCGACCACGGTCGGCCAGGGGTACTACACGTATGGATGGGACGGCGGAATCATCGGGTTCGGCAATGACAACTACTTGAACTACCTGGGCTCGTTGGTGGCCACCAACCTCAACGAGCCCATCGTGGGCATGGCCCTCACGCCCGATGGTCGGGGGTACTGGGAGGTGGCCGCCGACGGAGGCGTCTTCGCCTTCGGCGACGCACGGTTCTACGGCTCCATGGGTGCCACCCGGCTCAACGAGCCCATCGTGGGCATGGCGGCCACAGCTGACGGACATGGCTACTGGATGGTGGCCGCCGACGGCGGCATCTTCGCCTTCGGCGACGCCACCTTCCACGGCTCGATGGGCGGGAAACCGCTCAACGAACCGATCGTGGGCATGTCGGCCACGCCGTCCGGCGGCTACCGCATGGTGGCCTCCGATGGCGGGATCTTCTCCTTCGGCGGGGCCACCTTCTATGGCTCCATGGGCGGCAAGCCACTGAACGAGCCCATCGTGGGCATGGCGTCGCCTCCTGACGGCAAGGGGTACTGGCTGGTCGCCTCCGACGGCGGGATCTTCTCCTTCGGCGATGCGTCGTTCCACGGGTCCACCGGTGCCATCCCGCTCAACGAGCCCATCGTGGGCATGGCGTCGACGTCCGACGGGGGTGGCTACTGGCTGGCCGCCGGTGACGGCGGCGTGTTCGCCTTCGGGGACGCCCCGTTCTTCGGCAGTCTCGGTGAGTTCCAGTTCTCGCAGACCATGGGTATCGCCGCCTGATCCTCGATCCCGACGCCGGTCACCCCGAACGCGCCCGGACGCCCGCAGGGGGCGCCAGGGCGGTCCGGTCGGTGATCCGGGGCGTCAGCCCATGGACTTCGCCCCGTCGATGGTCTCGCGGATGATGTCGGCGTGCCCGGCGTGCTGGGCCGTTTCCGCCACGATGTGGACGAGCGACCGCCGGGCCGTCCACCGGGCACCGGGCTCGAACCACGGCGCCGCCGGCAGCGGCTGGGTGGCGTCCAGCGAGGGCAGGCTCCGCACCAGCTCGTCGGTGCGGTCGGCCACCTGGCGGTAGCGCTCCAGCAGACCCGGGCCGGACTCCTGGTCGGTCATCTGGAAGCTGGCCACGTGGGCGGCGTAGACCGACTCGTCGGGCGCACCCTCGTAGGCCGGGCCGGACTCGATGAAGCGCACCCACCCCTCCTCCATGGCGGTGACGTGCTTGACGATCCCGCCGAGGCAGAGCTCGCTGACGGTGGGCGTGGCCCGCAGCTGGGCCTCGTCCATCCCCTGCGTGGTGCGGAGCAGGAGCTGGCGGTGCTGCTCGAGCATGGCGACGAGGTCGTCGCGCTCGGTGGTCGTGGCGGTCGTAGCGGTCATGAGTGGTCCTTTCGGGTGGGGTTTCGTGTGTCCCCGCCATCCTGAACCCCCTAGCGGACAGATACTGTCCGGAATAGGGAGATAATTGGATCCATGACGACGCCGAGCACCCGGATCCTCCGCCTGCTGTCCCTCCTGCAGTCCCGCCGCTACTGGGCCGGCACGGACCTGGCCGACCGCCTCGAGGTGTCCACCCGGACGCTCCGCCGCGACGTCGATCGCCTCCGCGAGCTGGGCTACCCGGTCGAGGCCCGGCGGGGCGCCGATGGTGGTTACCAGCTGGCCGCCGGGGCCGTCCTCCCCCCGCTGATCCTCGACGACGAGGAGGCGGTGGCGATCGGCGTGGGGCTCCACTCGGCCATCGCCTCGGGCTCGGTGGGCGGTATCGGCGAGCCGGCGGTGCGTGCCCTCGGCAAGGTCATCCAGGTCATGCCGGCCCGTCTACGTCGGCGCATCGACGCCCTGGGCGCCGTCACGGTGGCCGCCCCGCGGGCCGAGTCGGCCGACGTGGTCGACGCCGCCGTCCTGGTGGTGCTGGCCCAGGCCTGCCGCGACCTCGAGCGCCTGCAGTTCGCCTACACCGCCCGCGACGGCGCCTCGGGCACCCGCGAGGTCGACCCGCACCGCCTGGTCCTGACCGGACGGCGCTGGTACCTGGTGGCCTTCGACATGGACCGCACCGACTGGCGCACCTTCCGGGTGGACCGGGTGTCGGACCCGGCCCCCACCGGCCGCCGCGCCCTCCCCCGCGAATTACCCGGGGGCGACGCCGGCGAGTTCGTCCGGTCGGGCATCGAGGCCGCCCCCCAGCGCCACCGGGTGGAGGTGGTCGTCGAGGCGCCCGCCGACGTGGTCAGGGAGCGCATCGGCCCCTGGGGATCGCTCGCGGAGGCGGGCCCGGACCGCTGCCGGCTGGAGCTCGGGTCCGACTCGCTCGACTGGCCCGTGCTGCTGCTGGCCAGGGTCGACGCCGAGTTCGAGGTCACGTCACCACCGGAGCTGGTCGACCACCTGCGCGACTGCACGGCCCGTTTCGCCCGCTGCCTCGGGCCGTCCTGACCGGCCCGACCCCGTGCTCAGTCGGCGTCCTCGAGGTCGCCGAGCTCCCGCTTGGCCCGCCGCACCATCTCGTGGCTGATGTTCCACAGGTGGCGGACGTCCTGGTCGTCGGCGCCCTCGGCCATGGCTACCGCCATGAGGCGGAGCCGGGCCCGGTGGCGCGACCGCTCGAAGGAGCGGATGGCGGCGGTCAGCTCGGGCCGGATCTCGTGGGAGTCGACCGCCTCGAGCGTGTCGAGCAGAGACCCCCCGTCGGACAAGGTGCCGATCATGGTCCGAGACACCCCGGCGTGATGGGTCAGCTGCTGTTGCAGCGCGTCGAGGGCGGCGACGTTGGCGCGCAGGTCGGCGGCGGCGTTGTGGCGGAGCCGTGCGAGGTCGCCGTCATCGGGTGGGGCCATGGGTCAATCTTCGCACTCCCCGGCGGACCTCTGGCAACGGCCCGTGCACACCCCTGTTTGGTCGCGCCCTACGAGGCCATGCCCACGATGGGTGCGAACAGGGTCGTGCCCCCGGCGGATCCGGCGAACCCGGCGTCGCCGAAGTTGAAGATGCCACCGTCGTTGGCCACCAGCCAGTAGCCCTTGCCGTCGAAGGTGCTGGCCATGCCGGTGATCGGCCGGTTGAGCACGATGTTGCCGGTCGAGCCGTGGAACTGGGCGCTCCCGTAGGAGAAGATGCCGCCGTCGGAGGCCACCATCCAGTAGCCGCCACCCTGGGGGAAGGCGGCCATGCCCACGATGGGCTTGTTGAGGACGATGTTTCCGGCCGAACCGTAGAAGGCGGCGTCACCGTAGGAGAAGATGCCGCCGTCCGAGGCCACCAGCCAGTACCCCCCGCCGTCGGGCGTGGTGGCCATGCCGACGATGGGCTTGTTCAGCGCGATGTTGCCGGCCGAGCCGTAGAACTTGGCGTCGCCGAAGTTGAAGATGCCGCCGTCCGAGGCGACCTCCCAGTAGCCCTTGCCGGTGGGCGTGGAGGCCATGCCCACGATGGGCTTGTTGAGGACGGTGCCGCCCATGGAGCCGTAGAACTGGGCGAAACCGAAGGAGAAGATGCCGCCGTCCGAGGCCACCTCCCAGTACCCGGAGCGGTTGGCCAACGACGCGATCCCCACCACCGGGTGGTTCGGGTGGATGGGCGCGAACGGGCCGTAGAACGAGGCGTTGCCGTAGTGGAAGATGGTGGCGTCCGCCGCGCTCAGCCAGTAGCCGGGCGTCGACGAGACCGTCTGGCCGTTGGCGTAGCAGGCCGTGTTGTAGGTGGCGTTCCAGGACAGCTTGATCGACACGTTGGCCGGCGACGACGTCAGGCCGTTCAGGGTGATCACGAACTGTGGCAACGTCGACCCGAAGTTCAGGCCGCTGAGACTGGCCACCCCGAACGAGTCGAGCGGGCGGGCGGCGATGGGCAGCAGGGCACCACCGGGAGTGGCGAACTGGACCGAGCCGGAGGCGTAGCTGGCGTGGGCCGGGCTCGTCACCTGGAGGCTGTTGTAGACGGTGGGCGTGCAGGTCGGGTTCGTGGTGGCCACCGCCGCGCTGGCCTGCATGCGGATGGGACCGGGCGCGCAGGTGGAGCCGGTCACGGCGTCGAAGTTCTGGATCTGGGCCGTGCCGTGGTCGGAGTTCACCCAGAAGCAGTTGGCCCGGCTCGGGTCGGACGTCACCGTGTAGAGGTCGGACAGGTTGGTGAAGGGCTTCGGGAAGTTGGTGCACGACGAGGCGGTGGCGAAGTTGAAGCAGTCGACCGCGTTGGTGCGCCAGTTCGGCACGTAGACGCGCTGGGCGGCCGGGGTGACCACCGGCTGGCCGTTCAGGACGTTGGTGAGCCCGATGGCGGCCGGCATCTTGGCCGGCGTCGAGATCACCGCGCCGCTCAGCGAGTAGCACGGGTTGCCACTGATGGGCAGGCAGACACCGTTGACGACGCCGGTGGGGGTGAGCGACGGGAAGGGCGCCCCGGCCGACGAGGTCACGGCGATCGGCCACGAACCGGTGCACTGGGCGCGGGTGGTGGTGTCGAAGCAGCCCATCTCGGTCACGGTGTTGGAGCTGATGGTGCCGGGAACGGGCAGGAGGACGTCGTTGCCGGCGGCCCCGACCGGCGAGGCGTAGACGAACAGGCTGAGGGTCAGGCCGCCGAGGCCCACGGTGAAGGGCTGGTTCGGGCAGGCGGCGAAGGTGGTGAGGCTGAAGCACATCAGGGTGTTCTGGGTGCCGTGGGCGCCCGAGCCCACGGTCTGGCCCGGGGCCTCGTTCATCGCGTACCAGTTGGTGCCGACCTGGACCGGCGCGCTGATGCCGGAGTAGGTGCCGAAGCTGGCGAAGTAGGTCGGGGCGTCCCCGACGCCCGACAGCGGGGTGAAGCCGCAGAACAGCTGGGCCCCGGTGGCGGTGGCCGGTTTGGTGGTGTCGATGCACACGACGCCGGCCGTGTTGGTGTCGAGGCTGGTCGCGTACGTGTAGAGCTTGCCGGACGCCTGGTTGAGGTACATGCCGGCGCCGGGCGGCGTGGCGAAGTTGACGGCGCCGTTGGTGACGGTCTTGGTGGCGGTCGACCAGCACTGCGAGGCGTCGCTCTGGTTGTGGCAGGCGAGCTGCAGCGTCGCCTGGTGGTGCGAGATGTTGAACACCTGGTTGTTGAACAGGGCGATCCCCCATCCGTCACCGGTCGAGTTGCCGGAGAAGGAGCCGGCCAGCGGCCCGGGCTGGGTCACGCTGGCCTGGTAGGTGACGACCGAGGCGGCGCCGGCGGGGGTGGCGGCGGCGGTGGCCAGTCCGGCCGCGCCCAGGGCGCCCACCAGCACGACGGCGGTGCCGAGCAGGGCACGGAGCCGCTTGGGGTGCGTGGGGGTCTGCTGGCTCTGCATGGTGTCCTCGCTTCCGGGTCCCGGCGGACCCGCAGTGTCGTTCCCGGGCAGTCGGCGCCGTGGCGCGCTCCCGACGGCGCTCGGATGCGCGTGGTGCCCCCGGATCCCTCCGGCCTGCCGTCCGGTGGAGTGCCCATGGTACGGCAACGTGTCTTGCACGGAAAAGGCACCCCGCCGAACTGCACCCGAACCGACCCGCTCGGCGGTCGCCCCCCCACGTTGGGTGAGATGGTCGGCTGTGCCGGCCGGGAGGGTGCCGTAGTATCGGGCGTGTCCGGCCCGTCGGCCGGCCCCGGTCCGAGGAGGTCGCCGTGCCCGAGATCCTGTCGCTCCCCGCCAACATGTCGTTCGACGACCCGGCCGACGAGCGCCTGCACCGCAAGCAGCGGCTGGCCGCTGCCTTCCGACTCTTCTCCAGGTGCGGGTTCGACGAGGGGGTGGCCGGGCACATCACCGCCCGCGACCCGGAGCGCGCCGACCACTTCTGGGTCAACCCCTTCGGTATGCACTTCGGCCACATCCGGGCCTCCGACCTCCTGCTCGTCAACCACCTGGGCGAGGTGGTGGAGGGCGACCGTCCGGTCAACGTGGCCGCCTTCGCCATCCACAGCCAGGTCCACGCCGCCCGTCCCGACGTGGTGGCCGCCGCGCACGCGCACTCCGTCTACGGCAAGTCGTGGTCTTCGCTCGGCCGCACCCTCGACCCCATCACCCAGGACGTCTGCGCCTTCTACGACGACCATGCCGTGTTCGACGACTACACCGGCGTGGTGGTCGACGTGGAGGAGGGCAAGCGCATCGCCCATGCACTCGGCGACAATAAGGCGGCCATCCTGCGCAACCACGGCCTCCTGACCGTCGGGCACTCGGTCGACGAGGCGGCCTGGTGGTTCATCACCATGGAGCGCTCCTGCCAGGCCCAGCTGATGGCCGAGGCGGCCGGCACCCCGGTGCTGATCGACCCGGAGATGGCCAAGCTGACCAGCGGCCAGGTGGGCAGCCACATGGCCGGGTGGTTCAGCTTCCAGCCGCTGTTCGACCGCATCGTGCGCGAGCAGCCCGACCTGCTCGAGTGACCCGGGCCCGGGTCGCCCCCGGGTCGACGACAGCGGACGGAGCGGGACCGGTACGCCGATGAGCCGGCGCGGCTGGTTCCTGTTCCTGGCCATGTCGGTGATCTGGGGCTGCCCCTATCTGCTGATCCGCATCGCCGTGCGCGAGATCGAGCCCGGCACCCTCATCTTCCTGCGCACGGCGCCGGCCGCCCTGCTGCTGGCCCCGCTGGCGCTGCGCCGCGGCGCCCTGTCCGGGATCCTCCCCCGCTGGCGGTGGCTGGTGGCCTTCACCGCGGCGGAGCTGGCCGTGCCGTGGTTCTTCGTCGGTCGGGCCGAGATCCACCTGACCAGCTCGGTGACCGGGCTGCTCATCGCCTCGGTGCCGTTGGTCGGCGCCGTGATCTACCGCCTGTTCGGCTACGACCGGTTCGACCGCCGCCGCATCCTGGGGCTGCTGGTCGGCTTCGGCGGGGTGGCCGCCCTGGTGGGTGTGGACCTCCACGGCGCCGACCTCGGCCCGACCGTCGAGGTGCTCATCCCGGCGGTGGGGTACGCCCTCGGCCCGCTCATCATCTCCCGCAAGCTCGACGACCTGCCCGGCATCGGGGTGATCACCGTGTCGTTGGCCATCGCCTCGGTCGTCTACAGCCCCTACGCGCTGACACACCTGCCCTCGTCGGTCTCCCTCGAGGTGGTCGCGTCGGTGGCGGGCCTGGCCGTGGTGTGCACCGCCCTGGCCTTCGTGCTGTTCTTCGACCTGATCGTCGAGGTCGGGCCGGCCCGTAGCACGGTCATCACCTACCTCAACCCGGCAGTGGCCGTCCTGCTCGGGGTCCTGGTGCTGGGCGAGCCGTTCACCTGGGGCATCGCCCTCGGGTTCCCGCTGATCCTGCTCGGGTCGTGGCTGGCCACCGCGCCCCCGCCCGAGGGCGCCAGTCCCCTGGCCGCCGAGCCGGCGGCCGCCTGACCGCTACCGGTCGGGGTGGAGGACCACCACCGGGATCGGCCGTGAGGTGTGGCGCTGGTAGACGTCGTAGCGGCCCTGCACCCCGGGGTGGAACAGGCGGGACATGCCCCGGTTGGTGCGGTTCACCTTCGGCCACAGCTGCTCCTGCTCCTCGGGCGTGGCCACCCTGGCCGTGGCTCCGAACACCCGGCGGCCCACCCGCAGGGTCACGCGGGGGTCGGCCTGGATGTTGAGCAGCCAGGCCGGAGGCCTGTCGCTCCCGCCGTTGGAGGCCACCACGATGTAGTCGCCCCGGTCGGTGCAGTAGGTCAGGCCGTTGGTGCGGGCCAGACCCGACTTCCGGCCCGTGGTGGTGAGCAGCAGGGCGGGCACCCGGTTGGAGTGCTTGCCCACGCGGCCGTCCGACGCCTCGTAGGCCCACTTGTGGAAGCGCAGGTAGGGGTCGACGAACCGGGTCGTGAAGATCCCGTCCATGCGGCCGCCGTCAGGTCCGGGCGTCGAAGGTCGGGATGAGGGTGCGGGCGGCCCGGGCCTCGTCGACCCGGCGCACGGGGGTCACCAGCGGGTGGGCGGCCATGGCCTCGGCCCCGAGCTCCCCCGCCTCTGCGGCGATGGTCTCGAGCGCCACGGCCAGCGCCTCCAGGGTCTGCGGGCTCTCGGTCTCGGTGGGCTCGATCATGAGGGCCTCGTCCACGATGAGCGGGAAGTACACCGTGGGCGCGTGGAACCCCTCCTCCAGGAGGCGCTTGGCGATGTCGAGGGCCCGGACGCCGTGGGCCGCCTTCAGGCTTTTGGCCGACAGGACGACCTCGTGCATGCAGGGCCGGTCGAAGGGGACGTCGTAGGCGTCGTGGAGGCGCCGGCGGACCCAGTTGGCGTTGAGCACGGCCACCTGGGCGATCCGCTTCAGACCGTCGCCCCCGTTGACCAGGATGTAGGCCAGGGCCCGGGCCAGCACCAGCGCGTTGCCGTGCCAGGTGTGGACCCGGCCGATGCTCCGCTCCGGGGTGGCCCAGTCGTACGCGTCGCCGTCGGGGGTGCGGACCGGACGGGGTCCGGGCAGGAACGGCACCAGGCGCTCGGACACGGCCACCGGGCCTGCGCCCGGGCCACCGCCCCCGTGGGGGGTGGCGAAGGTCTTGTGCAGGTTCATGTGGACGATGTCGAAGCCCATGTCGCCCGGGCGCACGACGCCCAGGATGGCGTTGAGGTTGGCGCCGTCGTAATAGAGGAGCCCGCCCACCGCGTGCACCGCCGCGGCGATCTCGGCGATGTCCTCCTCGAACAGCCCGAGCGTGTTGGGGTTGGTCAGCATGATGCCGGCCACGTCCTCGTCCAGCACGGCCCGCAACGCGACCATGTCCACGCAGCCCCGGTCGTCGCTCGGGACGGTCACCACCTCGTAGCCGCCGAGGGTGACCGAGGCCGGGTTGGTGCCGTGGGCGGAGTCGGGGATGATCACCTTGTGGCGGACGCTCCCCTGGGCCTCGTGCCAGGCCCGCATCAGCAGCAGGCCGGTCAGCTCGCCGGCCGCTCCGGCCGCCGGCTGCAGCGTGGCCGCGGCCATGCCGGTGATCTCACAGAGGGTCTCCTCGAGCTCGACCAGCAGGGCGAGCCAGCCCTGGGTCATCGACGCCGGCGCCGCCGGGTGCACCCCGGCCAGGCCGGGCAGGCCGGCCACCTCGTCGCACACCTTGGGGTTGTACTTCATGGTGCAGGAGCCGAGCGGGTAGGCGCCGAGGTCCACCGAGAACTGCCGGTGGGAAAGGCGGGTGAAGTGGGCGACCAGGTCGCGCTCGGACACCTCGGCCACGTCGACCGGCGCGCTGCGCCGGTGGTCCGCGGGTACCAGGTCGTCCACCGGCACCTCGGGGATCCCGGTGGTGCGGAACGACCAGGCCCGCCTCCCGGCGTGGGACAGCTCGAACAGGGTCGGCTCGGACTCGCCCCCGAGCAGCGGGGCGGACACGGCCCGGCCCCCGGGGGCGCCGGTCACGACAGGGGCGTCCATGGTGATCTCCTCGCTCATCACGCCACCGCCTTGGCCAGCGCGGCGGCGTAGGCGTCGATCTGGGCGGCCGTGCGCCGCTCGGTGGCGGCGATGAGCAGGCCCGACCCGCCGTCCGCGACCGCCCCCTCGAGCGAGATGCCGGCCAGGAACCCGGCATCGGCCATCCGGGTGATGACCTCGTCCGCCGGCCGGGGCAGGCGCACGGCGAACTCACGCAGCACGGGTGCGTCGGCCCACGGGGTGATCCCGTCGATGGCCAGCACCGCGTCGCGGGCGTAGCGGGTGGCCCTGGCGCAGCGGGTGGCCACCTCGACCAGGCCGGAGGTGCCGAGCCAGCCGAGCTGGACGGCGGCGGTCACGGCCATGAGGGTCTGGTTGGTGCACACGTTGGACGTCGCCTTCTCACGGCGGATGTCCTGCTCCCGGGCGCGCAGCGTGGTGACGTAGGCGACCCGGTCCTCGACGTCCACCGTTTCGCCCACCAGGCGACCGGGCAGGCGCCGCACGTGGGCCGAGCTGCAGGCGAACAGGCCCAGGTAGGGGCCGCCGAACCCGAGGGCGGTGCCGAAGGCCTGGCCCTCCCCCACCATCACGTCGGCGCCCCAGTCGCCGGCCGACCGCAGCAGCCCGGCGGCCAGCGGGTCGGCGCCGACCACCATGAGCGCCCCGGTGCGGTCGCACAGGGCCCGCACCGCGGACAGGTCCTCCAGGCAGCCGAGGTAGTTGGGGTAGCCGACCAGGACGACCCCGGGCGCCTCGTCGCCCTCGGCCGGCCCGTCGGGCCAGGCGGTCACGCCGTCGCGCAGGGGGACGGTCACGATGCGGTGCCCGGTGCCCACCGCGAAGGTGGCCAGCATCTGGCGCCAGTGGGGGTGGATCCCCTCCGACACCCAGACGGTCTGGCGGCGCGAGGCGGCCACGCCGAGGTTGACGGCCTCGACGGCGGCGCTGCCGCCGTCGTAGAGGGAGGCGTTGGCCACCGGCAACCCGGCGATGCGGGCCACCATGGTCTGGAACTCGAAGACGGCCTGGAGGACGCCCTGGGCGACCTCGGGCTGGTACGGCGTGTACGAGGTGACGAACTCCGACCGGCCGGCCAGCGCCCGCGTCACCGGCGGGATCTCGTGGTCGTAGGCGCCGCCCCCGGCGAAGCACACCAGCCGGTCGCCCCGGGCCTGGTTGCGGTCACCCAGGGCCCCCATGTGGGCGAGGACGTCAGGTTCCCCCATCCCGTCCGCCAGCTCGAGCTCGTGCTGCAGCTTGACGGCCTCGGGTACGGCGGCGAACAGCTCGTCCATGCTCGACAGGCCGAGGAAGGCCAGCATGTCGGCCAGTTCCTCGTCGGTGTGGGGGATGTACGTACCCAACGTGCTCCTTCAGCGGTCGGTGGACGGTGAACGGTAGACCAGGGCCCCCGGCCCCGGCGAACGGGTCACGAGGGCCGGGCGAACTGCCCGGCCCGGACGAACGGGGTCGGCACCACGGTGGCCGGCCGGACCTTGCCGCGCTGCTCGAGCTCCAGGGTGCCGCCGGGTGCCGCGTCGACGGCGTGGTCGACCAGGGCCAGGGCGATGCCGTGGCCGAGCATGGGCGAGAAGTTGCCGCTGGTGACCGCACCGGCGGGCTTCCCGTCGGCCAGGACGGTGGAACCCTCGCGCGGGGGCTGGCGGCCCTCGGTGGTGAGGCCCACCAGGCGCCGGGCCACGCCCCGCTCGCGCTCGGCGGCCAGGGCGGCACGGCCCCGGAAGTCGCCCTTGTCCCACCCGACCACCCAGCCGAGCCCGGCCTGCAGCGGGGTGATGCCGGCACCCAGCTCGTGGCCGTGGAGCGGCAGGGCGGCCTCCAGGCGGAGCGTGTCGCGGGCGCCCAGGCCGGCCGGCACCACGCCGGTGGCCACGACGGCCTCCCACATGGCGGCCGCCCCGTCATTGGGCACCGCCACCTCGAAGCCGTCCTCGCCCGTGTACCCGGTGCCGGCGGCCACGCAGTCCACCCCCTGCCAGGTGAAGCGGCGCACGCCGAAGCGGGGCACTTCCGCGGCGTCGGGCACGGCCGCGGCGGCCCGGGCCCGGGCGTGGGGGCCCTGGACGGCGATGATCGACCGCTCGGCCGTGGTGTCGACGCCGCCGATGGCCGCCACCACCCGGTCGGTGTTCGATGCGTTGGGCATGACGTCGAAGACCCCGTCCTCGACCCACCACACGATGATGTCGTCGACCACCGAGGCGTCCTCGGGGTCGAGGAGGTGGGTGTACTGGGCCCGACCGGGGGCCACCTTGCCCAGGTCGTTGGTGAGGGCGGCCTGGAGGCGGTCGAGTGCGTCGGCTCCCTCCACGCGGACCGTGCCGAGGTGACTGACGTCGAAGGCCACCGCGTCCTCGCGGCAGGCCCGGTGCTCGGCGATGGTGCCGTCGGCGTAGGCCAGGGGCATCTCCCACCCGCCGAACCCGACCAGCTTCGCCCCGAGCGCCCGGTGCACGTCGATGAGGGCGGTGTGCTTGAGGGTGTCGGGGCTGGGGTCGGTCACCCGAGCAGGCTAGCCCCGGCCGTGGTCAGGCCGAACGGGCGACCCGGTCGTCGTCGGTGCCCGCGCCGGCCAGCCCGTACTTGGCCAGGAGGGCCAGCGTGTCCCGCTGGTACAGCAGGGTGATCCGCACGTCCGGGTAGAGGGCGGCCATGCGCCGCACCTTGCCGTTCTTCTTCGTGACCAGCCGCTGGTTGAGCGTGGTGACCTCGACGAAGAGGCCCGGGCGGGGTAGCCAGAAGTCCGGCCGGAAGGCGGCCGCAGGACGGCCGTCGGGCGTCCACTCGAGGACGAACTCGACCGGCTCGTACTCCCACTCGACGCCGTAGAAGTCGAGGATCCGCGCGAACCGCTGCTCCGACTCGTGGGCGAAGCGCACGCCCTGGCGCGGACGGGCGGCGTCAGCGGGGACGAGCTCCGGGCTCACTGGGCGGCGGACCGGCCCGGTGCGAGGTAGGTGGCCGCCGGGTGGCGCACGTCGGGCGCCCCGGCCGGCTGCGTCCCCTCCAGCTCCACGATGGCGGCTTCGAGTTCCGACACCACGCCCGAGAGGGGCAGGACGTTGAAGACGCCCTGGCCGCCGGCCAGGAGGTCGACCAGCTCGCCGTCGGAGGTGGCCAGGACGGAGCGGCTGTCGGCCAGCACCAGCTGGGCCGAGGCGAGGTCGACACCCAGGTCACCTCGTAGGCACTCGACGGCCTGACGGGCCTGCTGCAGCTTGAGACCGGCGTCGAGCAGGCGCTTGATGACCTTGAGCTCGAGCACGTCGCTGTAGGAGTAGCGACGCTGGCTGCCCGAGCCGGTCGCATCGGTGATGGAGGGCCGGAGGAGGTCGGTGCGGGCCCAGTAGTCGAGCTGCCGGTAGGTGATGCCCACGATGGTGCAGACCTGCTTTCCACGGAAGCCCTCGGCCGGGCCGCCGGACGCGGCCTCGGGTGCGACGCGCTTCACCGGACGTCGGGCCATTCGGTCCTGGGCCATCTCATCCTCCACCTCGAGGGAAGGTTCACCGCTGGGTGAACCTCACGGTCAACCTGGGCTTTAAGGGTATCACACGCCCGTAATTACGCGCATGTGACCGTGGAGGCCGCCAGGTGATTTGGCGCAGCGCCGGTGCCGGGTCATGATCGGTCGGTGCGCACCCTCCGCGACCGACGACCGACCGCGTGACCGACGTCCCGCCGCCGGACGCCGAGTCCGTCGCCATCCACCGGCGCGCCATCGACTACCGGGCGTGGGCCGTCGACGACGACCTGGTCGTCGTCGGACGCCTCACCGACTCGCGGCCGTGGGCCGAGGACGGCACCGCGGTGGCCACCGTGCACGACCTCGAACTGCGGGTCCGGGTGCGGACCGACGACCTCACCATCACCGGCGCCACGGCCGAGATGCACACGTTCCCCCACACCGAGTGCCCCACCATCGAGGCCGCCTTCGCCGGGCTGGTCGGACTCAACGTCGCCCGTGGCTACACACGCGAGGTGCAGACCCGCTTCGGCGGCCCCCGGGGCTGCACACACCTCGAGCACCTGGCCCGCTCGCTCGGCCCGGTGGTGATCCAGGCCGTCACCTCCCGGCGGGCCCTGGCCGTGTCGCGCGGCGAGTCGCCGGACCTCCTGGCCGGCGGCGGAGGCACCGGGAGCCCGTGGGCGCGCGACTCCTGCCACATCTGGGCCGAGGGCGGCATCGCCGACCAGAAGCTGGCTGCGGGGTGGCGCCCGGGCACCGGCCCGTACCCGTCGCCCGCCCTCGTGACCTTCCTCGGACGGGAGGGACGTTGACCGTCCGCCGCCGGGTGCTGTGGATGGGCCTCCTGGCCGCCCTGGCGCTCGGGACGGCGGCGTGCAGCAACGGCACCTCGGTGAGCTCGCCCTTCTCCACGTCCACGCCGGTGCTCGACCACGGACCCGCCTACGAGATCACCACGGGCAGGGTGACCGGGCTCGGGACGGTGCTGGTGGACGGCCAGGGGCTGACCGTCTACATGTACGCCACCGACGTCCGGGGCCAGCCGTCCCGCTGCTACGACATCTGCGCCGTGCAGTGGCCGCCGGTGGTGCTGAAGCCCGGGGTCACCCGACCGGTGGCCGGGCCCGGCATCGACGCCGCCCTGCTCGGCACGTCCCCCCGCACCGATGGCACCACCCAGGTGACCTACAACGGGTGGCCCCTCTACCTGTGGCCGCCCGACCGGGCGCCCGGCAAGGCCACCGGGCAGGCCCTCACCAACGCCGGTGGCCTCTGGTACGTGCTCTCCCCCGCCGGCAAGCCGATCGTGACCCCGTCGCCGTGACCGACGAGTGCGTCCGCACCGACGGCGGGGGCTCGCTGTGGTCCGTCAACTCGGCCGGATCGATCCTGTCGGTCAACTCGGCCGGTTCGATCCTGTCCATCGGCAGCGCCGGTTCGATCGCCTCCATCGCGTCGGCCGGTTCCATCGCCTCCATCGCCTCGGCCGGCTCGATCGCCTCGGTGGCCTCCGTGGGCAGCATCCTGTCGGTGGCCTCGGCCTTCTCATTCCGCTGCGCCTTCGCCCTGCTGTCGCACCGGTCGACGGCCGGTGCGCTCGTCTACCGGTCCTGGTCGAGGCGCTCCATCGACTCGCGGTAGCGGTGGCCGTTGGCCACGTACTCCTCGGCCGACAGTTGGATGATCGTCAGGTTGGACCGGTCGGGACGGATCTGGGCGGGCACGCCCACGGCCAGGGCACCCGGCGGCACCTGCATCTTGTTGGGCACGACGGCGTTGGCCCCGACGGTGGCGCCGGTGCCCACCACCGCGAAGTGGAGGACGACGGAGCCCGAGCCGACCAGCGAGTCGTCCTCCATGGTGCAGCCCTCGAGATGGGCCAGGTGGCCGATGACGCACCCGGCGCCCACCACCGTCGGGAAGTGGGGTCCGGCGTGGATGACCGTGCCGTCCTGTACGGAGGACCTTGCGCCGATGACGATGCGGCCGTAGTCGCCCCGGAGGACCGCACCGGGCCACACGGTCGCCTCGGATCCGATGGTGACGTCGCCGATCACCACCGCCTCGGGGTGGACGAACGCCTCCGGGTGGATCTCGGGGACCAGGTCGCCCAGTCGGTAGATCGGCATGCCCGGACTGTAGGCCACACGGCCGTCGACGGAACGGTCCGGTGCGCGGTGCCGTGCCTAGACTCGTGAGGCCCACCGGGCCACCACGAGGAGAGCTCCCATGAGTGACGCCACCACGCTCGGACACCCGGTGTTCGACGCCGACAACCACTACTACGAGGCCGAGGACGCCTTCACCCGCCACCTCGACCCGGCCCTCGGGCCGCGCGTCATCCAGTGGTGCGAGATCAACGGCCGCCGGTACCAGGTGGTGGGCGGCCGGGTGAGTCGGGCCGTGACCAACCCGACCTTCGACCCCATCGCCATGCCGGGGGCCATGTACGACTACTTCCGGGGCAACCCGGACAACCGCAACCCGATGGAGTTCCTGTCGCGCCGCGAGTCCATCCGTCCCGCCTACCGCAACCCGGCCGACAGGGTGGCCACCCTCGACGAGCAGGGTCTGGCCGGCTGCCTGCTGTTCCCCACCCTCGGCATGATCTACGAGGAGCCGTTGGCCCACGACCCCGAGGCCGTGTGCCTGCTGTTCCGGGCCTTCAACCGCTGGCTGGTCGAGGACTGGGGCACCAACTACCAGGACCGCATCTACGCCGCCCCGTACCTGACCCTGGCCGACCCGTCCTGGGCGGTCGAGGAGCTCACCTGGGCGCTCGACCAGGGAGCCCGCACCGTCGTGATGCGGCCGGCCGCCCCGACCACCGCGCTCGGCCGCCGGTCACCCTTCGACCCGATGTTCGACGGGTTCTGGCAGACGGCCAATGACGCCGGCATCACGGTGGTGGTCCATGCCGCCGACAGCGGAGTGTCGTCGAACGGCTACGCCGTCGACGGGTTCGGCGCCACCTTCAGCGGCGGCTGGAAGCCGTCGATCAAGTCGTTCGCCATCGAGCAGGCCATCCGGGACTACCTGCTGTCGGCCGTCTTCGAGAACCTGTTCGTGCGGTTCCCGAACCTCCGGCTGGCGTCGGTGGAGAACGGGGCGCAGTTCCTGCCCGACCTGCTGGCCAAGGTGCGGTCGACGGCCGCCAAGATGCCCGGCTACTGGGCGGACGACCCCATCGACACGTTCCGCCGGCACGTGTGGATCAACCCGTTCTGGGAGGACGACGTCAACGTCGTGGCCGACTGCATGGGCCCGTCCCGGGTGATCTTCGGTTCCGACTGGCCCCATATCGAGGCCCTGCCCGAGCCGATCGACTACGTGCGGGAGCTGAAGGAGTTCGACGCCACCGAGAAGCGCCAGATCCTGTTCGACAACGTCCAGGAGCTGCTCACGCTGCGTCCGACCTGAGCCGGACGGGGGTCAGCCCCGGCCGCGACCCCGCGAGTTGTGGGCGCCCTTGCCGTGGTGGGTGTTCTTGTGGCTGGCGTTGCGCACGTTCTGCTCGCGCCGGGCGTTCTGCCGGCTGCGGCCGACGAAGCCACCGGCCACGATGACGACCAGCACGATGGCCATGATGGCCCAGATGATCATGGGTTCCCTTTCCGACCCGGCCTCCCGGGGTGCAGGCGCAGGATAGCGGAGGCCCCCTGGTCGGGCCGATGGCGGCCGGCCCGGGCCGGGGCGATGTCACCCAACGTTCGCCCAACCTTCGCCGTCCCGTGACGTCCCGTTAGGACGGGCGTTGGTAGACCAGAGGAGGTTCTTGTGGAACGGGCGCAACCTCTCTCCAAGGACAACGGGCAGGACGGTGGGTGACGGCCACCGGTGGAGCAGGGGCAGGCCACCGGTTGCCGGCACTCCCCTGCTGCACCCGTCACGACCCCGGACTCCCCCCGGGGTCGTGCCGCGTCCGGGACCGGTGGAGGCGGGCGGGCGTACGGGCGCGCCAGTCTCCTGGCGGGAGGAGACCGGCGGGCCGGATCCCGGATCAAGGCAGGTGGCGGAACCCGCTCCCCGAGGCGACCGCCTCCTACCGTATGCCTGTCGGGCGGACGATTCAACAGGTATTGATCCGAGGATCACTCGCAAACACCCGTTTCCACGACCTGGGACAACGATTGCACCTGCGCCCTACGCTCAGACCATCATGTCGGGCGACACGACGGAGCTCATCGAGGCCATCGAGGAGATGCTGCAGGCGACCCGGACGGCGCGCGAGGTGATGCAGCAGAGCGAGGTACGCATCGAGCAATATCTCGAGCGGCTGCGGTCGGGCCAGCCGGCCAGCGAGCTCGCCCGCGGCTCCAGGCCCGCCGGGGCGAGGTCGGAGGACAACGGTGCGCTCGAAGCGCTCAACCGGACCCGCCAGCGGGCCCGGGCCGTCACGTTCCGCCACCTGGTCGCCGAGGGCATGTCGCGCAAGGAGATCGCCGAGCTGTGGGGCTTCTCCCAGCAGGTCGTGTCCCGCTCGATCAACTACGACGGCTGACTGACGTCGCGGCCAGCGTCTGATCGGTCCATGGCCGGCGGACGTGCGCTACTACTGGAGGGGTGGAGCAACCGTTCGTCCTGAGCGCGGCCAGCAACTTCGCGCAGACGCTGGCGCTGTTGGAGGCGGCGATCACCGATTGTCCCGACGAGCTGTGGGAGGTCGATCTCTGGCCGGACCAGGCGCCCACGGGCCCGACGCCCTACGGAGGTCTGCACGGGTCGGCGCCCTGGTTCCTCGCCTACCACGCGCTGTCGACGCTCGACTACGACCTGACGGCGGAGTTCGAGCCGTGGTGGCCGCCTCGACCCTTCGACGAATGCACCGCATCGTTCCCCAACCGGGTGTTCACCCGGGCCGAGCTCCTGGGCTACCTCGAGTACGGCCGACGGAGGGTCCGGGAGACGCTGGCGGGGATGACCGAGGACCTCGCGGCCCGGCCGCTTCCTGCAGCCCATCGCTACCAGGGAGTGCCCTACGGCGTGATCGTCGGCGGCATTCCGCTGCATGTACTCGAACACGGCGCGCAGATGCGTCAGTTCCTGACGGCCGCCGGAGTCGGCGTTCGGCCCATGCCGGGCGATCGGGACTTCCGGGGGTGAGACGAACGTCGGGCTTGTTGGTGTTCTCGACCCCACCGGACCCGATGCGCTTCGAAAACGCCGGGCTGGTCAACGATGACGTCGTTCGCATAGGCGCAGTCGTCGACTGACGGAGTCCGCCGCCGTGGAGCCGTGGAATGATCCGTCTCGTGTCCCGATCCTTCGACGAACTGATCGGCGAAGCCGACAGGGTCCCAATCAACGGCTGGGACTTCAGCTGGCTCGATGGTCGGGCCAAGGCGCCACTCTCCCGGCGATCGGGGGCACGAACCCGGCCGCCGATCGCGGAAGACGAGCCACACTCGACCGTGCTCAGGCGCCACCCACGTCTTGTCGAGGGAACCGGTCCCCCTCAGGTCGCGGTGGCGGCGAACAGCGGCCAGTTCCCCTCGACACCCTTCAGGGCGTGGACTCCCCACTCAGCGAACCCGACGGAGCTGTCCGTGACCAGAACCTTCACGGTCGCTGAGGTCAGGACCTCGCCGGGACCGGCGATGGCCTCGATCCGGGCGGCGACGTGGACCGTCAGGCCGGCCAGATCGTCGCCGCGGAGTTCGCACTCACCGGCGTGCACGCCCGACCGGATCTCGATCCCCATCTTCCCGGCGGACCGGGCGATCTCCAGGGCGCACAGCACAGCGTCACTCGGAGCATCGAAGCAGGCGAGAAAGCCGTCGCCCGTGGTCTTGACCTCGCGACCCCCGAACCGGCCGAGCTGCAGACGGACCAGCGCGTCGTGCTCGTCGAGCACGTGGCGCCACTGTCGATCGCCGAGCGTGACCGCCCGCTCGGTCGAGCCGACGATGTCGGTGAACAAAACCGTGGTGAGCTTGCGCTCCACGGCCTTCGGGGCGTACCTGCCGGTGAGGAACTCGGCCACCAGGTCGACGACGACGTCGGCGTCGTCGACATAGAAGAGCATGTTCTGACACGCAACCCCGGCGTACCGAGCGTTCGCAATGTGGCTGACCAGGTAGCTCGAATGCGAATTCGGTGTCCACGACGTGTCGGTTCCCCCGCCTGCACTGTCACCATGGATCACCAGTACCGGCATGTGCAGCTGACTCAGGTACTCCCTCGCGTCGAAGTCACGCCACGCGTGACCGACCTGGCTACTCATCCCGCCCGGCGTGCACGACGCCCGGGCCTTCCGCGTCAGTGCCGCCACCACCTGGTCGTTGCCCGCCAGGCCCGGATTGAGAGACCTGGTCAATTCGGTCGTACCCCACCCATCCGTCAGGAACTGGAGGTTCTGATCGATCTCCGCAGCGGAGAAGCCGAACTCGTAGCCGTCCGTGGCGCTCCAGCGTGCTGACGTGTTTCCGAGGATCAGAGAGGTGATCCGATCCGGATGCCGGGCGGCGAACTCGATCGCCATCGGCCCCGGTCCAGCCTCGACGAAGAGTGCGGCCCCGCTCGATCCCACGGCGTCGAGGACGGCCAGGAGGTCCTCCTCCCAGTCGGCAGCGGACGTGTGCCCACCTTGGGGAACCCGATCGGATGCGCCGCATCCCCGGCGATCGAACAGGATCAAGCGACTGAACGACGCAAGCCGAGTGTTCCAGTGGGCCTCGGGCTCGACCGACCACTGTGCGTCCATGTGGCAGAAGGGGTGGTGGTAGACGAGGTCGATCGGACCCTCACCGACCACCTGGTAGGCGACGGAGGCGCCTCCGAGCGATACGTAATTCGTTTCCGGGATGTCCACTACAGGATGATCACGGTTCCCATGGGAATCGCAGATTGCTCGCCAGGCACCGATGCAATGTAGCCGAGAGCGACGATTCGCCCACGGTGTCGTCTGGCGGAACGACTCCACGGTTCCCACCGCCTCGTCACCCAGTACCGAGGTTCAGGGGTACGGCAGAAGTGCCGCAGTGGGTCACGGAGCCGGCGACAGGAGACGTCTAGAGGGGCAACGCCATATCGTGGGCCGATGGCGGAACGTGGGCGACACTGGTGGAGAGGCAAGACTGGAACCCCTAGGGAGCCAGGTCGCATCACGACGCGAGCCTTTGGGTGGATGGATCGATATGAAGCTGAGCAAGATCCCGAGAAGCTCCTGCAGATGATGCTCAATCTTCTGGACAAGGAAATTCGAATGTTCGGCGTGGACGGCGGTCCGACTGCGAACGCACGGCTCCGCATCGCTCGTCAGCTCGAGTCCATGGGCAGGCGCGACGAAGCGAGGGTGTACCTGGAACAGGTCGTGGCGTCATATCGGCGGAACCGCGGCGACGACGACTTGATGACCGCACAGAAGGAGGAGTTTCTCGCTGTCAGCTTGGCCGAGGACGGACTTACCGCTGATGCCGTCGGACTCCTGGAACACGTTGAATCCGTCTATCGAAGTGTGCTGGGCAACGACAACGAAGAGACCAAGAGAGTGCGAGACCGCATCGAGCTGATCGCCCCTTCTGGCGGTGGCTAGAAGCCGGCGATCGATCCAGTACCGACGCCGACCTTTCGACGTGACGTATCCTCCCCACTGTCGGCTACGAGAAGTGACGACGGTTGTGGCCTCACATGGGGAAGGTTGGCGGACATGAGCATCTCGAGCGAAGCGACACCCTTACAGCCGTTGGAATCTGCCCATTCGCCACAGATAGAACGCCGGAATCGGCGGCGATTGGCGCTGGTCATAGCTGGCTTCTCCGTCGCTGCAATTGTCCTTGCGATCTACCTTGGTGGTAGTGACTCGCCGTCTCCAGCTGTTCTGACCCCGGCCATAGGCGATCGGACCGTCTTCTTCTCCGGCACCGGCCACGGAAGCCAGGCCGTTGGCTTGGCCACCGCGCAAGGTGCGAACGGCTCGACCGTCCAAATCATCAGGGACGGCCAACTCTCGATCACCGGGTCATGTATCGGCAATGGGCTGATGCAGGTCACATTGCGGCCAGGAGGCTTCAGGTTCGGCATTGCCTGCTCTACCGCCCCGAGAAGCCTGTCTTCTGATTCGACGCAGCGAGGGGACTACCCATGGCCGCAAACTGCGGTCGTGTCGGCCCCCTCTGGCTCCGCCTGGTCGCTAGCAGTTGTCGATCCGACAGGGTCTTACGGAGTGAGTCAGAACTAGTCCTGTTCGACTCAATTCGTCGCTTGACCACACTCCCCGATGTGTCCGTCGGTGGCACTCGATAACCGCCTCGCTCCCGGAGTTGAGGGACACCAGAAGCGCGTTCAGGACGGCTGGGCGTCGATTGGGAGGACTCGATCTCTGACGATCAGAATCACGCCCAAGGTTGCCGTGAGTGCGCCGCAGATGAGGGCGATCAGGCCCAGAACCTGGGTCCAGTTCGCCATGCCGCAGTTGACCGTCGAGGTGTGCCCTGGGAAGACCCCGGTCCTTGCGCCAATAGGCACATCGCACTCTTGGTAGGCGTCATTGGACAGGAGGTACACCACCACTCCGGCAGCGGCCAGCAGCAACCCCGCTGCGATGCTCATCAATCGCCGTCTCACCAACCGCCTCGCACGTTCGAAGGATAGATGTGGACAGAGGATGGCCGATGGCACCCACCCGGCGATAAATGGCACCCACCCGGCGATAAGAGGCAGGCGGCAGGAGCTGGGGTAGGGGCGTCAAGGATTGTGGCGGGTCGTCGTGACATTCGCCACTACGCACTCAGCCGCTCGATAGATGGAGGTGGCCGTACCGTTAGATGGTCCGGACCCGCAGGTGGCGAGGGCAGCCCTCGGGATGGACACCGAGGGCAATTTGTCCACCCCCTGCCATACCCAAGCATCGGCCTGGCGTATTGGAAGGCGACCGGTGGCTGCGGTGATCAGTACGATGATCGACCGGATCTGATACACCTGAACGTAGGATTGAAGACCGGTCGTGTCGGGCAGTACAACCGTAGTGACCCTCCAACCCCTCAGTGCCTTGCGGACGGCATCTACCTCGACTTGAGAGACGACCGCGGCAGCGGGTGAAGGATCCGCAGTGGAGAGGTCGCCAAGCACGGTCTGACCGGCCGCTTCTGGCCCAGCGCGAGCGATCAAACCACCTGGTCCCCCGCCGCCAGCCATAGAGAAGCTCATCTTGTCTACGGCCTGCCAGGTCATGGCACTCTGCATGGACGCGAAGGGCACCGGGAAGGCAAGAACCACGTGGTGGCCGCGCAGGGTCGGAGCAACCTTTGCGAACCACGTCGGAAGTCGAACGACCTGGACCGTCAGTGGCATGCCGGCGCTGAAGTAGCTCGCCCATGGAACCAGCGCAGCTGACGCAACTGTAACCCCGATGAAGGTGGCGATCGCTCGGCGCAGTGGCCGGGGCGAGGCAGCTTCGATGCCCGAAGCCGCTGCAACTGGATCTGCCGGTCTGTATCTGCCACCGATGACCATCGAGCGTGCGTGGTCCACGACGAGGCCCAGCAAGACGGCGGCGCACAGGTACGTCACCATCAGGAATCGGCTGGGAATGATGTTCTCCATCAGCGGAGCCCGAACGAACAGTCGCCACGGCGTCCAGTTGTGAGAGTGCAGCCCAAGCGACAATGCGATCGACGCAGCACCGACGACGGCAAAGAGACAAATGCGCGCGTCTCGGCGCCACACGACCAATCCACCGACGAGTACAGCTGCCATACCGAATCCGATGTACTGGCCAGAGAGGACTGGCGCCTGGTAGCCGCCGTATCGATGGGTCAATGTGCCAACGATGGGGATAGCAGGCGCCGGCTCCAGGAAGTTCTTGAACACGGTTCCGACGTAGCTGGTTGGTGCGCCGGCCCCCCAGACGGGCCCGGACAGATGTGCTGGGCCAGCCAGTGCGAACCACAAGGGATATGAAAGAAGTACAGAGGCAGTGACAAGAGCGGAGGCCAAGGCAACCCCCGCGTAGTGAAGACTCCGCATGGAAGTTGCGCGATTCCGTAGGGCGACGAGAGCGACCAATCCCAGGCCAAACGTGAGCGCAATCACGCTGATAACCAGAAGCTCTGTTCCAACGAAGAACTGAAGGGCCACCAGAAGACCAAGCAGCACCCCCGTGAGAATGGGTCGACGCACCTGTCGGATGAGGATCTCATCGAGGCAGGCCACGATCAGCGGCGGCATGGCAGCCATAGAAACCATCAGATGTCCATCAGTGAGGCCAATGAGAACGAACGGCGAGAATCCGTAGGCCAGGCCGCCGATGAACGCGGCGGGGGTCCACGACACCCAGCGCCGCAAGAGGACGAACATCGCCAAAGCAGAAAGGACCGGACTGAATGTGAGCGCCACGTTCAATGAAGCGATCGGGCCGATCCAGAGGGTGACCGGGGAGAGGACCACTCCGATCGCCACTTCGCCAGTATTGGCAAGCAGATTCACCCCAGTCGGATGGAACATCGCCGTAGAAAAGAGAGGGTTGGCCGCGTGGGTCAGTGCGTACGCCGGCCAGGCGAGGAACCAGGTGAATAGCGATGTGTCGCCGCACCCGCAGGTGGTGGTCTTTGATGGATTGCCCGACCAAACATGCCAGAGCACCAGAATCGAGAGTCCCACGTAGCCAAGGGTGGCCACGAGATAATCGCGAGCCTGGCTATGGAATCGCTCTGCACGGAATCTACCGGTGGGCACGGAAGTAATCATGGTTCGAATGATGCGAGCGTTCATCGATGGATGGCAGGATTCTCCCAGGTTCGCTGCAGCTGCTCACCGACCACGTGAGTTGTCCGCAGTGGCATAGGTGCCGATAGTGGGCAGGCGATAGTCGATGTGCAAAGGCAGGGAGATCTGGAGGCGATCGACCGATTGAGGACAGGTTCTTCGCGCCGTCGGGGAGGGATGGAGCCAGGTCAGCGGCAAGATCACTCCCCTGCCGCTGACCGGCACCACGGTGGTCGGGCTGCCGGGATTTGAACCCGGGACCTCTTGACCCCCAGTCAAGCGCGCTAACCAAGCTGCGCCACAGCCCGTTCCTGATCGAGGCCTGGTTCCAGACCGTCGATCCGTTCCGAGAAGCCCTCGGACCTGGCAACTCTAGTCGACCGCGCTACCTGGTCCGGAGCCAGGTCGGGACCGGTCGACGAACCCAGGGTCCCCTTCTCGCTCATCGGTACCTCGACGCACGCTCCCGGGCGGGATCGCCCACCGTATCCCCTACCCCGCCGTTCCCGGCCCCGGCCGGGCCGAGGTCCTAGGCTCGGGCCATGGCGGAACGATCACTGCGGCTGGCACGTCTCCTCGTCGTCGTCGGCTTCTTCGGGGTGGCCTTCGGGACGGTGGTGACGCTGTCGCTCCAGCGACGGGGGCTCCACTACCCCGACATCAACGCCATCGTGGTGGAGCTGTCGGTCCCGGTGGGGCTCGCCTGCGTCGGGTTCGCCTGGTGGCAGGTGGCGCGGAGTGGATCCGTCGTGACGATCCGGCGGGTCTCGGCCGCCTGCGCTGTCGCCGCCGTCGCGTTCAGCGCCATGTACTGGGCGGAGCTCTACGGCCTGGTGTCGAGCCAGGACCTGATCGACCGGGAGGGCGGCTCCCTGTTCCCGCACTACCACCTGCTGGCGGTCTCGGACATCTCGGCAGCCGTCGGTCTACTCGTCGCCGCCGTCGGGCTGTTCCTCGCCTGCCGGGTGCCCGAACCGAGTGCTCCCGCGTCCGAGGTCGAGGCGGTCGGCACCCCGGTCTGACCGCCACAGCTCTTTCGTCGTCCGGAGCGCGTCCGGGGCCCGTGTGCCAGCATGAACGGGTGGTCGGGGGTCCTCCCCCGCGAGCCTCGGGGGAGAGACATGGACGACCTGTCGGGCAAGGTGGCGGTGGTGACCGGCGGCGCAGCCGGCATCGGCCGCGGGATCGTGGGAGCGCTGCTCGACGAGGGCTGTCGGGTGGTGGTCGCCGACATCGAGGTCCCGGTGCTGGAGCAGGCCGTCGAGGAGCTGCGGGCCCGGGGCGACGTGACCGGGATCCCCACCGACGTGTCCGACCCCGACTCGGTCGGTCGGCTGGCCGATGCCGTGTTCGACACGTACGGGGCGTGCCACGTGCTGTGGAACAACGCCGGCGTCACCTCGGGCGGCGGCGGCAATCCGTGGGAGCAGGAGCCCAACGACTGGCGGTGGTGCTTCGGGGTCAACGTCTTCGGCACCGCCAACGGGGTCCTGGCCTTCGTCCCCCGCATGATCGCGTCGGGCGAGGAGGGCGTGGTGGTGACCACCTCGTCAGGTGACGGCGGCATCGCCCCGGTCCCCTACGCCTCGGTCTACGCCTCCTCCAAGGCGGCCATCAGCTGCCTGACCGAGGCGCTGGCCCACCAGTTCGCCGCCCAGGGCACCAACCTGTCGGCCGCCGTCTTCTACCCCTCGGGCGGCCTGCTCGAGACGGGCCTGTGGGAGGCCCAGCGCAACCGGCCGGCTGAGCTGGCCCGGGTGCGCCCCCGTCCGCCGGCCCCGGGCACCACCTTCGCCGAGTTCAAGGCGGCGCTGGCCGCCGCCGGACGGCCGACCGACACCGTCGACCTCGACGAGCTCGGGCGCTTTGCCGTGCAGGGTGTCAAGGACGGCCGGTTCGTGATCATGCACGACCTCGACCGGGCCGGCGCCCTCCTGCACGCCCGGGCCGACGCCATCGCCAAGGGCGCGCTGCCCCCGTCGGCCCTCGACGGGCTGGCCTGACGCGCCGCCGCCACCATCGACCGACCTGGGGGACCCATGACCACCGAGCTCGCACCGGACCGCCGCTACACCGTCATCAGCGCCGACGCCCACGCCGGGGGTGACATCCTCGACTACCGGCCCTACCTGGCCGCCCGGTGGCACGACGAGTTCGACGCCTGGGCCGCCGCCTACGTCAACCCCTACGCCGACCTCCAGGCCGCCACCGCCTACCGCAGCTGGGACTCGGACCGGCGACTGGCCGAGAACGACGCCGACGGCATCGCCGCCGAGGTGCTGTTCCCGAACACGGTGCCGCCCTTCTTCGAAGAGGGCAGCCTGCTGGCCCTCCCCCCGACGCCGGCCGACTACGAGCGCCGCTGGGCCGGCGTCCAGGCCCACAACCGGTGGCTGGCCGACTTCTGCGACGCGGTGCCGGGTCGCCGAGCCGGCGTGGCCCAGATCTTCGCCAACGACATCGACGACGCCCTGGGTGAGGCCCGGTGGGCGGCCGGCCGGTTCGACACGTTCGGCGGGATCCTGCTACCGAGCCTGCCGCCCGGTGCCGACCTCCCGCCCCTGTGGGACCTGGCCTGGGAGCCGCTGTGGGAACTCTGCGAGGAGCTGGGCGTGCCCGTCAACATCCACGGCGGTGGCGGCCTGCCCGACTACGGCGACTCGGAGGTGGCCCGGGCCATGATGCTGGTCGAGCTGCCGTGGTTCTCCCATCGCTCGATGTGGCACCTGATCTTCGGCGGGGTGCTGGAGCGCCACCCGGCCCTCAAGGTGGTCCTGACCGAGCAGGGCCTGGCCTGGCTACCCCGGGGCCTCGAGACGCTCGACTGGTTCTACGGTCGGATGACCATGGGCGGGGCCGCCGAGGCCGCGTATTTCGGCGTGGCCGCCCAGGGCATGTCCATGACCCCCTCGGAGTACTTCGCCCGCAACGTCTACGTGGGGGCCAGCTTCCTGCGGGCCACCGAGTCGGCCGTGCGCCACGAGGTGGGCGTGGACCGCATCATGTGGGGTTCGGACTACCCCCACACCGAGGGGTCGTTCCCCTACAGCACGCTTGCCCTGCGGGCCGCCTTCGGGACGTGCGACCCGGCCGAGACGAAGCAGATGCTCGAGGACAACGTGGCCGCCGTCTACGGCTTCGACCTCGACGCCCTGCGCCCGGTGGGCGACCGGATCGGCCCGACGGTGGCCGAGGTGGCCGACCCCCTAGCGGTCGAGGACTACCCCACCGACTCGACCTGCAACGCCTTCGACCGCCATCAGGTGCTGCGCTCCTGGTGACTGGGCGGGGCGGCCGGCGCCCAGGCGCCCAGTCCGCTCGATGTCCCGTCGCCCGGGTCCGGCGGCCGCAGCCCGTACTCGGCCTTCCACCACCGGGCCTCGGCCCGGGCCACCGGGTCGCTGCGGAGGGAGGCGTCCTGGCCGAGCGAGGCCGGTGACGGCCCGATCCGCTGGGCGATGGGACGGAGCTCGTCGAGGTCGAATCCGTAGACCCGGGCCGCCGTCAGCCCGAGCAGCTCGGCCGTGTCGTCGACCGGCACCTCACAGAAGTCGGCCCGCAGCTTGGCCGCGGTGTGCGGCCAGGTGCCCTCGGGGTGTGGGTAGTCGGTCCCCCACATGACCACGTCGGTGCCGATGACGTAGCGGCGGCGGATCTCCTCCCGCGACATGGTGGAGGCGCCGATGAAGATGTTGGTCCCGAAGTAGTCCGAGGGCAGCTTGGAGATCTTGCCCTTCAGCATGGCGGCCAGCTTCTTGGTGGTGTGCCCACCACCCATGTACTGGTCCCACTTCCACATCATGTCGGGGGCCCAGTAGGCGGCGGCCTCGGTCACCACGAACTTGAGGTCGGGGTAGCGCTCGAAGGCACCGCCGAACAACAGGTGCCAGGCGGGCCGGACGGCCCACCAGACCACCTCGGCCAGGTAGACGCCGGTGTGGTCGCCGTACTCCTCCATGGGCGCCTCGCCCGAGTGGGTGTGGACGGGCAGGCCGGCCTCGGCGCAGGCCGCCCACACCGGGTCGTAGGCGGCGTGGTTGTAGGGCAGGTGGTCGCGCCACATGGTCGGCACCATGATCCCCCGGATGCCCGGCTGTTCGGCCAGCCACTCGATCTCCTCGACGGCCCGGCCGGTGTCGTGGGTGATGGGCACCAGGGCGATGCCGCCCCGGCGGTGGGGCGAGTGCGAGCACATCTCGGCCAGGAAGCGGTTGTGGGCGCGGGCCCCGGCGAAGGCCAGCTCCGGATCGGCGATGGCTCCGGCGAACAGCCCGGCCCCGAACGGTGGCGACGCCATCCCGGTGACCGCGTCGGCGTCGGCGAAGAGCACGTCGGCGGCGACCCCGTCGGTGTCGAGCTCCTTGTCCCGCACGGCCGGGTCGAAGGCGCCCTTCAGGCCCTCCTCGTTGTCGGTCTCCCACCCCATGATGTAGTCGTAGTTGAAGGCCAGTGACTGCTCGCGGTGGGCCGTCCGTTCGGCCAGGTACTCCTCGAAGGCGGGATAGTGCGCCGACTCGAGGTAGGGGCGGTAGTCCTCGCAGGCCAGGCCGGCGTGGCCGTCGGCCGACACCACGATGTAGCGGTCGTCGGCCGAGCCCGGGACGTCGGCGGTCGGGGCGCCGCTCACTTCGACGCCCCCAGCACGCTCAGGTCGTCGTAGCGCTGGTGGACGAACGGGGTCAGCCAGTCGGCCGGCACGAACTCGACGATCTCGCCGGTCTGCGACGAGGTCAGCTCGGCGTACTCGAAGGCCAGCACCTCCTCCACCGGGAAGTCGGCGATCGGGTCGAGGGGCGCCTCGAGCAGCTTGCACTCCCCTGTCACGGGCCGGACGACCCGGGCCGTCTCATGGCGCCGGCAGTAGACGAGGGCCGGGTCGCCGTCGAGGCCGACACCCGACGGATCGGGCAGGAGCTTAAAGTAGAAGTCGAGCTTGTCGATCTCGTAGCCGGGGGCCTCGGCCCCGAGGGTGCCGGTCACGGCGGCCACGGGCGAGCCCATCCGGGACACGCCGGCCGACAGGGTGTCGCCCTCCACGTCGAGGTGGAGCTGGGCGATCTTCTTGGGCTCGCCGAAGGTCTCGCGGCCCCCGGTGGTGGCCTGCTCGGTGCTCATGGGCATGAACAGGGCGTACTCGCCCTCGACGTCGCCGTGGCGGGCCCGCACGCCGAACCAGCCGGCGCCGAAGGTCGGCAGGCCGGTGCCCATGTCGACCACCGCGATGCGGAGACGGGCGGTGCCGTCACCCGGCTCGAGCGGCCGCGGGAGCACGGCGGCGACGGCCTCCGGGTCCGTGCGGAGCACGACGGTGACCGCCTTCGACCAGATGGCGGCTCGGGTGGCCTCGACCTCGCGGTTGGCCTGCGCCACCGCCGGTCGGGCCCCGTAGCGGACGTCCCCCATGACGATTCCCTCCCCCGGCGGCCCGTCCGGCCGCCTCGCCCAAGTGTGGCACGGCGGGTGGCCGTCCGCCCGGGTGGTCGTGCCGTCGGGCCGGTCCACCGGGTAGACCGGGTGGGCCCGACCACGACCCGCGGAGGATGCCGAGATGACCGTCACACTCGTCACCGGAGCCAACAAGGGCCTCGGCCGTGAGACGGTGCGGCGGCTCACCGAACTGGGCCACGACGTCTACCTGGGTGCCCGGGACGGGGCGCGGGGTCGGGAGGCCGCCTCGGAGCTCGGGGCCACCTTCGTGCAGCTCGACGTGACCGACGACGACTCGGTGGCCGCCGCCCTGGCCGCCGTCAGCGAGCGGTCCGGACGCCTCGACGTGCTGGTCAACAACGCCGGGGTGTCGAGTGCGGTGGAGCCCAGCGGGCCCGAGGCACTGCGGGTGTACGACACCAACGTCATCGGCGTGGTCCGGGTGACCGAGGCCGCCCTGCCCCTCCTCGGCCGGTCCGACCACCCGGTGGTGGTCAACGTCTCCAGTGCGCTCGGGTCCTTCTGGGCCGTCACCAACCCCGAACGACGCCAGTTCCACTTCCCCTCGATCGTCTACGGCTCGAGCAAGGCCGCGGTGTCCATGCTGACCGTGCAGTACGCCAAGGCCCACCCGGCGGTCCGGTTCAACGCTGTGGAACCGGGCTTCACGGCGACGGACCTGACCCCGATGAGCGGCGCCGGACAGCCGGTGGAGGTCGGCGCCGAGGTCATCGTGCGCCTGGCCACCATCGGCCCGGACGGCCCGACCGGCACCTTTACCGAGAACGAAGGGCCGCTGGCCTGGTGAGTCCCGGTCCCTGTCAGGGCCTCAGTTGGTCTCGCAGGCGTTCTGGTGGATGGCCGCCGGCACCTGCGGGCAGACCGTGCTGCGGTCGGCCCGCTGCCACGCCCCGCCCGAAGCGGTGAACACGTACGTGACCTCGATCGCCCCACCCCCACCGCCGGCCGGCAGGTCGAGCCAGGCGTAGGCGTACGTGCCGGCACAGCCGAAGCCGACCACGGTGGCCCCCGGCGTGGCCTTGTCGGCCGCCGCCGTCAGCGCCTCCTGGGTGCAGGGTGCGGCCGACGCCGTGGTCGTCGTGGTGGTGGACGGCCCCGTGGTCGACGTGGTGGAAGTGGTGGTGGTCGGCGCCGTGGGTGTGGTGGACGTGGCGCGCAGGGTCGACGACGTGGTGTGGTTCCGGACGGCGGAGGGCGGAGGCGACGTGGTGCCCGAGCTGCAAGCCGCCAGGGACAGGCCGAGCCCGGCGGCGGTCAGCGCAGCGGTCAGGCGGGTCCTCATGGCCCCAGCATCCCACTCCGGCCTCCGGACGCGACCGACCCCCCGCCCTTGGGGCGGGGGGTCAGCGGTCAGCGGTGAGACGTCGGCCCTCAGTTGGCCGTCAGCGGCTTGAGGGCGGTGATGGAGCCGCTCTGCGAGATGCAGATGGCGCCTGCGGCCTTGCCGGGAACCTTGAGGCCGTCACCGGTGTCGCCGGTCACCGTGGCCTTGAACTTGTCGGCCGTCGGCTCGCTGGAGGCACCCTTGACGTAGCCGGGGCACTTCTTGGCCGACGTGCTGGTGAGCGTGGGGGAACTGATGGTGGTGGTGCTGCCGCTCACCCAGGTGATCGTGCCGCCGGCGGCCAGGGTGGCGGCGGCGACGGGCTTCGAGCTCCCGCCGGTGTTGCCGCCGGTGCAGCCGCTGATCGTGATGTTCGAGCCCGAGCTCGTAACGGTCGTGCAGGTGATCTTCGTCGCCGCGGCGCCCGCCGGTGCCCCGGCGATGACCATGGAAGCCCCCGACAGCGGAATGGCCAGTGCAGCGGCCAGTAGCAGTGTCCTTCGCATGTTGTCTCCTTGGTGTCCGAGGCCGGGAGGGTCCCGCTCCTCGGCCCGAACCTGCCCCGGGCGACGTGGGGTAACCGCGCCTCGGACAATCACGCTGTGGACAGGGGGAACACCGGTGTCAGGACCGCCCCACCGAGGCATATTCGATGACCCGGGTCATCGTCTCGTCGGACGCCTTGGCCACCGACCCGGCGTCGAAGGGCGGCTGCGGGTCGTACTCGATCATGAGCTGGGCGGCCCGGGCCGCCGTGTCGTCCACCAGCAGCTCCACCAGGCGGAGGGCCATGTCGATGCCACTCGACACGCCCGCCGCGGTCAGGATGCGCCGGTCGAGGTGCTCGACCACCCGCTCGGGCACGGCGGTGACCCCATAGGCCTCGAGGTCGGCATAGGTCGACCAGTGGGTGGTGGCGGTCAGGCCTGTCAGCAGGCCGGCCGCGGCCAGCACGATGGACCCGGTGCAGACCGACGTCGTCCACACGGTCCCCTCGTGGACGGTCCGCACCCACTCGAGTACCCGCTCGTCGTGCTGGAGCGTGCGGGTGCCGACCCCACCGGGGAAGACGAGGACGTCGGGGTGCGGCACCTCCTCGAAGGTGGCGTCCCGGGAGATGCCGAGCATGCCGTTGTCGCTGCGCACCTCGCCCCGCTCGTGGCCGACCACCACCACGTCGATCGAGGGCACCCGTTGCAGCACTTCGTAGGGGCCGATGGCGTCGAGGGCGGTGAAGCGGTCGAACAGCGGGATGGCGACGGTGGTGGTGGCGGTCATGCCGGGGTCCTCTCGGTCGTTATGGCGGTCGGTCGGGTGGTGAAGCGGCGCCGGTAGGCGTCGGGGCTGGTGTGCAGGCGGCGTCGGAAGGTGCGACGCAGGGTCTCGGCGGTGCCGAAGCCACATCGGGCGGCGATGACGTCGAGTGTGTCGGCCGAGGACTCGAGCTCGCGGCGGGCCGCCTCGGTGCGGACCCGCTCGACGAACCGGCTCGGGCTCTCCCCTACCTCGGCGGTGAACACCCGGGTGAAGTGCCGCTCCGACATGGCCGCCGACGCGGCCAGCGCCGCCACCCGATGGTCCTCGGCAGGGGCGGCCTCCACCCGGGCCTGGGCGTCACGCACGGGCGAGCGGTCGGCCCGGCGGACCCACACCGGGGTGGCGAACTGGGACTGCCCGCCCGGGCGGTGGAGGAACATGACGAGCCAGCGGGCGATCATCTGGGCCACGTCGCTCCCCAGGTCGTCCTCGACCAGGGCCAAGGCCAGGTCGATGCCGCTGGTCACGCCGGCGCTCGACCACACCGTCCCGTCGCGCACGTAGATCGGGTCGGGATCGACCGTGACGGCCGGGTACTCCTCGGCCAGCTGGTCGGCCCGGGCCCAGTGGGTCGTGACCCGTCGCCCGTCGAGCAGCCCGGCCTCGGCGGCCAGGAAGGTGCCCGAGCACACGGTGGCCACCCGTCGGGCCCGGGGGGCGGTGCGGCGCACCCAGTCCACGAGGCCCGGATCCCGGCGGGCCGCGTCCACCCCGGCGCCACCGGGCAGCAGCAGGGTGTCGACGGTCGCCCGGGGGCCGGGCAGCGGGCCGGCGGTCAGGCCGAGGCCGCTGCTGGCGGCGACCGGCCCCGGCTGGGCGGCGACCAGCGACACGTCGTAGCCGGCGTCGACGCCGAGGGCGGCAGCGGCTCGGCGCACCCCGGCGAACACTTCATAGGGCCCGGTCACGTCCAGGCTCTGCATGTCGGGGAAGCCCACGATCACCACGCTGCGGTCGGCCATGCCGTCATGGTGCACCCGGACATGGATGGCGTCAATGACACGATCCCCACGGATCCGGCCATGGCAACACCGGCATCCAGGGCGCGGTACAGTCGGAACCGCTGCTGTGTGCCACGCGCCACAGCCCGCCGCCGGCCCGGCCCTCCCCAGCATCTGCGTGACGCCCGCTCCTCCGCCGGCCCGCGCCCTCCCGCACGGCCACGCCCGTGCCCGCATCCCGCTCCCCCACCTCACCTTCTGGACCCATCATGGAACTCGACGACTTCCCCTCGGCCTCGGCCCGCGACACCCTGGACTTCTGCTGGCGCCAGATCGGCGACCACCGCCGCCGCCTGGTGGCGTCCTGGGTCGTGATCTGCCTGGCCGTCATCACCTCGGACCTGGTGGCACCCCTGATCTTCGCCACCATCCTCGAACGGGTCGCCACCCTGCCCGCCCACCCGACCGGGGGCGAGTGGCACCAGTTCGGCGCACCCCTGATCGCCTACGCGGTGACCGGGCTGGTGGCCGTGGTGTTCTGGCGCATCGCCGGCTGGTGGCAGTGGGGCTCCTCCCTGCTGGCCTTCGCCGACGCCACCAAGGACGCCTACCGCCACCTCCTCACCCTCAGCTACCGCTGGCACATGGACCACCCGGCGGGTGAGGTCATCGCCGCGCTGGGCAACTTCTCGTGGGCCTTCATCGAGATGATCGACGGGTTCTCGTGGGGTCTGCTGCCCGTGGTCGTCCTGGTGCTGTCGGCCCTGGTGGTGCTGGCCGTGGCCGCCTGGCCGGCGGCCATCGCCCTGTCCTGCATGGTCGGCCTGTTCGTCCTGGTCATGGCCCGCCGGCTGCGCCTGGTCCGGGCGGCCAGCCAGGAGTTCGAGAGCTACCACTCGAAGGCCACCGGCGTCATCGCCGACACCGTCGGCAACCTCATGGCCGTCCGGGTGGCGGCGGCGGAGTCGGAGGAACAGGTGCGGGTCGGGGACCTGATGGACCAGTCGGTCGCCGCCGACCTGCGGGCCCGGTCGATCTTCGCCCGGACCCAGCTGCAGCTCGAGTCGTCCATCGTGGCCGGCACCCTGCTGGCCCTGGTGGCCGGCACCTTCATGGCCGTCCACCACTGGGCCGCCACGGCCGCCCTGTACCTGATCCTCTACTACTCGGCCCAGCTGGCCATGGGGCTCCAGCAGTCCTTCGAGCACCTGCGCTCCTTCTCGCGCTCGCTCGGCCGGGCGGCCAAGTACACGGCCATCGCCGCCGAGGTGCCCGACATCGTCGACGCGCCCGACGCCGCCGCGGTGCGGGTGACCGAGGGCCGGATCGAGGTCGACGGCGTCGACTTCGGCTACCGGCCGGCCAGCACGCTCTTCCACGACCTGTCGCTGTCGGTGGCCCCCGGCGAGCACGTCGCCCTCGTCGGTCCGTCCGGCTCGGGCAAGTCGACGCTGTCCAAGCTGCTGCTGCGATTCATGGACGTGCGGGACGGCGCCGTCCGGGTGGACGGCCAGGACGTCCGGGACGTGACCGTGGCCTCGCTCCGCAGCCGGGTCAGCTACGTGTCCCAGGAGCCCCAGCTGCTGCACCGGACCATCGCCGAGAACATCTGCTACGGCATCGGCGGTGGCGGCGACCGGCCGACGCCGGTCGACTACGACCTGGTCCACGAGGTGGGCCGGGCGGCCCACGTGGAGGAGTTCGTGCGCGAGCTGCCCGACGGCTACGACACGGTGGTCGGCGAGCGGGGCCTGAAGTTGTCGGGCGGCCAGCGCCAGCGGGTGGCCATCGCCCAGGCCATGGCCAAGCGGGCGCCCATCCTGGTGCTCGACGAGGCCACCTCGGCCCTCGACTCCGAGTCGGAGCACCTGGTCCAGGAGGCGCTGTGGCTACTGATGCGGGACACGACGGCCCTGGTCATCGCGCACCGCCTCTCGACCATCGCCCGGATGGACCGCATCGTGGTGCTCGACCAGGGCCGCATCGTCGAGGAGGGCACCCACGCCGAGCTGCTGGGCGCCGGTGCCCACGGCCTCTACGGCCGCCTCTGGCAGCACCAGTCGGGCGGGTTCCTGGTCTGAGGCCCGGGCGCACGACACCCCCGGCGCGGGCCGGGGGTGTCGTCAGGTCGCGGTGTCGGGGACGGTGCCCCGGACGTGACCGTCAGGCGGCGGCCAGGTCGGCGACGATCAGGCCGCCGATGAAGTTGTAGCCCTTCGTGTTGGCGTGGATGTCGCCGAACGTGGCGGCCTGGCAGTACCAGGTCAGGGCGCACACCTCGGCCACCGGGGCCGGGGCCTTCTTCTCGATGCCGGGAATGGTCTTGGTCGGCCCGGTGGGTTGGTGGCAGCGGCCGGTGCCGGGGGTCAGACGTGGTGGATGACCCAGGTCACGCCCTGGAAGGCCCGGTAGCCGAGGTAGATGACGGTGGCCACGGCCAGGAACTTGAACCACCACGGCGACTTCCGGTGGGCCAGCGGCTCCGACCCGCACGTCGGGCAGTGACCCTCGGCGGTCAGGTCCTCGTCCTCGAGCTGCTGGTCGCACTGCTCACACCAGGGCACGGGCCGTCCTCGGGTGTGCGGCCCGGGCGTCGGGTGCCGTCACCGCTTGCGGCCGCCGCTGCCGTGGGCGCCCTTGGTCCGGACCCGGATCTTGATGGGGGTCGGGCCGAGCTCGAAGCGCTCGCGCAGGCCGCGCTCGACGTAGCGCAGGTAGGTCGGCTGCAGGCGTCCGTTGGTGAACAGGGTGAAGGTGGGCGGGTCGTTGGCTCCCTGGACCCCGTACTGGATGCGGGCCCCCACCGGCGGGTGGGCCGCTTGGATGGACGTGAGCGCCCGGTTGAGCTCGGCCGTCGGGATGCGCGAGTGGTAGGCCTCCTCGGCGGCCGCCACGGCCGGGAGGATGTGGTGCACCCCGAGGCCCGACAGGGCGCTGATCTTGAGCACCGGCGCCTCACCCAGGAAGGCCAGCCGGTCCCCCACGTCAGCCAGGACGCCGGGCCGGTCCTCCGTGGCCATCAGCTCCCACTTGTTGAGGACCACGACCACCGGGCAGCCGGACGCCCCGATCCGCTCGGCCAGGCGCTGGTCCTGATGGGTGATCCCGGCCGTGGCGTCGATGACCAATAGGGCGATGTCCGCCCGGTCGAGGGCGTCGAGGGCCCGCAGCACCGAGAAGTACTCGGTGCCCCGCTCGGTGCGGGACCGGCGGCGCATTCCGGCCGTGTCGACGAAGCAGACGGTGCCCTCGGGCGTCTCCACCACGGTGTCGACGGCGTCGCGGGTGGTGCCGGGGGCGTCGTGGGTGACGGAGCGCTCGTCACCCACCAGCCGGTTGAACAGCGTCGACTTGCCCACGTTGGGCCGGCCGACCAGGGCCACCCGGGGGATCTCGGAACCGGCCGCCCCGGACGAGGCGGCCACCAGGTCGACCAGGTCGTCGTCGTCATCGTCATCGTCGGTCGCCTGGTGCGGCTCCGCCTCGGGCGACGCCGCCGGCAGCAGGCGGACGACATCGTCCAGCAGGTCGCCCGTCCCCCGCCCGTGCAGGGCGCTGACGGGCCACGGGTCGCCGAGGCCGAGCGAGAGCGCGTCCCAGACGTCGGCGTCGCGGCTGTCGGAGTCCACCTTGTTGACCACCACCCGCACCGGGCGGCCGGCCTTCTTCAGCACCCGGGCCACGGCCAGGTCCTCGTCGGTCAGCCCGACGGTCACGTCCACCACGAAGAGGATGACGTCGGCCTCGGCGATGGCCCGCTCGGACTGGGCGCTCACCTGGGCGTCGAGTGTGTCGTCGGTGGCCAGCCAGCCGCCGGTGTCGACGATGGTGAAGCGGTGTCCGCACCACTCGGCGTCCAGCTCCTTGCGGTCGCGGGTGACTCCGGGCCGCTCCTCCACCACCGCGGCCCGGCGGCCGACGATGCGGTTGACCAGCGTGGACTTGCCCACGTTGGGGCGTCCGGCCACCACCACCAGGGGCAGCTCCCGGGGCGGGGCCTCGTTGCGGGCGGCGCTCACCGGGGGGCTCCGAGGGTGACGGGCACCCGCGCCGGAGCGACGACCGGTCCGTCGGCCTCCAGGGCCCGCCGCAGCGACAGCCCGTCGGTGGGGACCACCTCGACCGACCGGGGCAGGTCACCCAGGGTCAGGTCGTCGAGGAACCGCCCCTCGGACAGGCAGGAGTCGGGCAGGAGGTAGCGGTGGCCGACCGGCTGGTCGGCCAGGGCCGCCGACAGGTCGGTGCCGGTCAGCAGCCCGGACACGCCGATGTTGCCGCCGAAGAACGTGTTGGGTACCGGCACCAGGCGGATGTCGTCACGTCCGAGGGAGCCGACCAGGGGTGCGAGCACCCTGGCACCGTACTCACCGGTGAGGATGGCCACCGGCCGTCCGCCGGGTCCCTCGGCCGTGTCGTCGGCGCGCCGTCCGGGGGTGTCGACCGTCGTCCGGGGCGCCCGGTAGCCCGCCGCCGGGGCGCCGTCGACCGCCGCAAAGAAGCCGGGGCGCACGCCGAGGGCGGCGTGCTCGTCGCCACCGAAGGCCGCCTCGAAGGCGCGGGCCATGCCGAGCCCGTTCTCGTGCTGGGGGAAGCCCTCGTAGGTGGCGGCCGGCGGGAAGGGCCGCTCGGCCATCAGGTAGTACTCGTCGGCCGCGTAGACCATGCGGCGGCCCAGGGCCTCGAGGAACGTGCCCTGCCACCGCTCCACCTGGTCGCACACGGCGGCCGCCTCCTCGGTGGTGTGGGGCCGCATGGCGTCCTCGTGGGAGAAGGTACTGACCCCGAGTGGCACGCAGGCCACGGTGGCCAGTCCGGGGTAGCGGTCCAGCACACCCGCCAGGGTGTCCTCCAGCACGGCGCCGTCGTTGCGGCCGGGGCACACCACGATCTGCCCGTGGACCTCGATGCCGCCGTCCAGGAGCGCCCCCAGCCAGCGCAGGCTCATGGCGCCCCGCCGGTTGCGGAGGAGCCCGGCCCGCACCTCGGGATCGGTGGCGTGGATGGAGACGAACAGCGGGCTCAGCCGCTCGGTCAGCACCCGCTCCAGGTCCATCTCGGTGAAGCGGGTGAGGGTGGTGAAGTTCCCGTACAGGAAGGAGAGCCGGTAGTCGTCGTCCTTCATGGACAGGCTGCGGCGCATCCCCTTGGGCAGCTGGTGGATGAAGCAGAACTCGCAGTGGTTGTCGCAGGTCCGCACCCGGTCGAAGACGGCCGAGGACACCTCCACCCCCAGCGGCTCGCCGGCCTCCTTGGAGACGGTCACGGCAAAGGGCTCCGCCGTCCCGCGACGACGGACCACGAGGTCCAGTTCGGGCTCGTCGACCAGCAGGCTGTACTCGATGACGTCACGCGGCGAGCGACCGTTGAGCGAGAGCAGCTCATCGCCGGGACGCAGTCCCGACAGCGCGGCCGGAGACGTTGCGGTGACGGCGACGACCCGTGGCGCCGTCGTCACCCGGGGCGCCGACATGGCCCCCAGGCTACCCGCTCGGATCCCGCCCCCCGGCGGCGCGGTCGCCCCTCCCGGGGACGGTCCACCCCCGGACCGCACCGGTAGCCTGGAGCGGTGCCCGTCGACCGCGTCCTGCTCGCCGAGCCCCGGGGCTTCTGCGCCGGGGTGGAGAAGGCCATCAAGGCCCTGGCCTGGATGGTCCGCGTCTTCGAGCCGCCCGTGTACTGCTACCACGAGATCGTCCACAACCGGCACGTGGTTGACCAATTCGAGGCCCGGGGGGTGATCTTCGTCGACGACGTGGCCGAGGTGCCGGCCGGCGCGCCGCTCATGCTGTCGGCCCACGGCTCGGCACCCGAGGTGGTCGAGCAGGCCCGCACCGACGGCCGGGTGGTGGTGGACGCCGTCTGCCCGCTGGTGACCAAGGTCCACCACGAGCTGAAGGTCCGGGCCCGCAAGGGCTACACCGTGCTCTACGTGGGCCACCACGGGCACGAGGAGGCGGTCGGCACCATGGCGGTGGCCCCATCGGCCGTCCGCCTGCTCGAGCAGGTGGAGGACGTGGACGGGCTGGACTTGCCCGCCGCCGGGGCCGACGGCGAGTCGATGGTGGCGCTGCTGGCCCAGACCACTCTCAGCCACGACGAGTGGAAGGGCATCGTCGACCGGGCCCGCGAGCGCTTCCCCGACCTGTGGATGCCGAACCGCAGCGACCTGTGCTTCGCCACCACCAACCGCCAGGCCGCCCTCCGGGCGCTGGCCGGCCGGTGCGACGCGGTGGTGGTCATCGGCTCGGAGAACTCCTCCAACACGGTGGCCCTGACCAAGGTGGCGGCCGGCTTCGGCTGCCCCCGGGTCGTCCTGGTCAACGACGCCTCGGAGCTGCCTGACGACCTCCACGGCACGGTGGGGGTGACGGCCGGGGCGTCGGCCCCCGAGGCCCTGGTCGACGCCGTGCTCGAGCGCCTGGCCCCGCTGCACGGGGTGGAGGTGGCGGCGGTCACCGTCGAGGAGGAGTACTTCCCCCCGCCACCCGAGTTGCGCGACCTGCTGCGGGGGCTCGAGGCTGCGCTGGGCCTGTTGAGCGGGGCCCCCGAGCCGGCCGGCCCCGACGGGCGGGTGCTGGGCGACGACCGCTCGACGGCGGCGGCCGACGTGCTGGAGGGGATCGCCCGCCTGGCCTGACCCGCGTCCGAGCCCGGGCGGCTGCGTCCGACGCAGTTTTGGCGCGAGACTGTAACAATGACCACCTCGTTCACCAGCATGGACACCTCGACGGCTGAGCAGTGGGGCGTGATCGGCGCCGAGACGATGGCCAACCAGGGCCGGGTCGCCGACCGGGTACTGGCCATGCTGGAGTCGCTGTCCGATGTGGTGGACGGCTTCGCCGTGGACCAGCTGACCCACTGTCTGCAGACGGCCACCCGGGCCGAGCGGGACGGGGCCGACGACGAGCTGGTCGTCGCCTCGCTGTGCCACGACATCGGCAAGGCCGTCTCGGTGCCCAACCACCCCCGCATCGCCGCCGAGATCCTGCGGCCCTACGTGCGGGACGAGGTGACCCAGGCCATCCTCTACCACCAGGACTTCCAGGGCCGGCACTACTTCCACCACTTCAAGATGGACCCGGACCTGCGCGACAACTACACGGACGAGCCCTGGTTTGGGCTGGCCGAGCGGTTCGCCGACGACTGGGACCAGACCAGCTTCGACCCGGACTACCCGACCGAGTCGCTCGCCCACTTCGAGCCCAAGGTCCGGGCCGTGTTCGCCACCCCCCACTCGCTCTGATGGCGACCCAGCGCCACCGGTGGCTGACCCTGCCGGACAGCCGGTCCGCCAAGCGGTCCGCCAAGCTGGTCGGCTACGTGCGCGACCAGGCCCGTGCGGACTTCGCGGCGCGGTACCCGAACGTCCACTTCGGTCCGGTGGTCGCCCTGGTGGCCGCCTACAACGAGGAGGACAACATCGGGGACGTGCTGAAGGGCATGCCCACCCTGGTCGACGACCTCGAGGTGTCCACCCTGGTGGTGGTGGACGGCGGTTCGGACGGGACGGCCGCCATCGCCCTCGACGCCGGGGTCTACACGTGCGTGCTGCCGGTCAACCTCGGCCAGGGGGCGGCCCTGCGGCTCGGCTACGAGCTGGCCTCGGCCCACGGTGCCCGGTACGTGGTCACGCTCGACGCCGACGGCCAGAACGACCCGGCCGAGATGGGGACCATGCTGGCCCCGTTGCTCGACGACACCGCCGACTTCGTGATCGCCTCGCGCCGCCTGGGGGTGGACCAGACCACCGACCGGTTCCGCCGGGCCGGCGTCCGGCTCTACGCCTGGACCATCAACGCCATCGCCCGCCAGCACCTGACCGACTCGTCCAACGGCTACCGGGCCTTCCGGGTGGACGTGCTGGACGACATCGTCCCCCACCTCGTCCAGGACCAGTACCAGACGGCGGAGGTCGTGATCACGGCCTCGACCCGCGGCTGGCGGATCGGCGAGCAGCCCACCATGTGGCACCCCCGGGCCTCGGGGATCTCGAAGAAGGGCGGCAACCTGGTCTTCGGCCTCAGCTACGCCCGGGTGATCCTGGCCACGTGGGCCCGGGTCACGCTCGGCAACCGCACCCGGCGCTGAGCCGCCCCACCGCCCGGGCGGGGCGACCTTCCGTTCCGTAGGATCCGTCCCGACCCCGCGGCGCGGGAGATGGGAGCGGACCATGACCTTGCAGCTCGGCGTGTTCGGCGCGCTCGGCATCCTGACCACGGCCTGGGCGGTGGTGGCCAACCGCCGGCTCTTCACCGGGGGGCCGGCGGGCCGGCCCACCACCCTCGAGACCGTGTACTACGTCGTCGGCGTGGCGTCGTTGCTGATCGGCTGGTACTGCAACGTGCGCTACACCCACCACGCCAAGGACGCCAGCTACTGGAACTACACGCGGGCCCTGTTCGACAACTGGGCCGCGGCCTCGGCAGCCCAGGACTACACCATCGTCAACCTGGTGCTGCTGCCGCTGTGGACGATCGTCGACGGGCGGCGCCGGGGCCTGGCCATCCCGTGGATCTTCTTCGTCATGAGCCTCTTCACCAGTCTGGCCTTCTCCATGGCGGCCTACCTCGCCTTCGTGGAGCGCCAGGTGCGCTACGACGCGGCGGTGGCGTCGCCGCCCCTCGGCTCCGTGGCCGCCGCACCGGTGCCGGACGGGGCCTGACGGCGGCCGGCGGAGGGGCTCAGCCCGCCTGGTCGAACGCCTCGGTGAGGGTGTCCACCATCCAGCGGGCGTCGTCGGCGACCTCGGGCCGGTCGGCACGCAGGCTGAACGACTCGGCCAGTCCGACCGACGTGCCGGCCACGGTGGGCAGCGCCCCGTCGGCCGGTGTGGCCGGCCGCACCGTCACCGCGGGTCCCACCTCGACCACCAGGTCCACGTCGGGTGCGGTGCCCGCCACCCGGAAGGCGCCGGTCCGGGTGGCACCGGCGCCGGCCAGGAGGGCGGGTCCGACCGCCGCCGCGTAGGCCAGGGCGGCCGCCACCTCGTCCGGCTCCTCGGGCACGGCGATCCCGAGCGGCAGGCAGATGTCCCGCTCGTGGATCCAGGCGTCCCACAGGGCGTGGACCACCACCTCGCTGATGGCCAGGTGTCCCGGAGGCGCCTCGGCCACCCGGGCCCAGCCGCCCGCGTCCAGGCCGTCCAGGGAGGCGGCCAGCTGATCGGTGCCGGCGGCCAGGTCGGCCAGCAGCTCGGGGTCGGTCCGGGGCGCCGCCGCCTCCACCAGCTGGGCCGGCGTGGCCACGGGGTCGAAGCCGACCAGGAAGCGGGTGGGCTGTCCGGCCCGTCCGGCCCCGATCGAGGCCGCCCAGAACCCGTCGACCGTGATCAGGTGGCTGACCACGTCCCGGGTGGCCCAGCCCGCACACCGCGAGGGTGCCGACCACTGGTCGGCGTCGAGTCCCCCGAGGGTGGCGAGCAGTCGGCGGTGGACCCGGAGCAGCAGTGCGGCGGGGTCGTCGACCGGCGGGTCGAAGCGGAGGGCCGGTGCGCCCTCGTAGCGGGGGGTGAGCTGCATGCGCCACCGTACCCCCGGCGACGGGCCGGACCTTCGGTGCGCCGGGTCCGTCAGTAGCGGCCGGTGCGCTCCACCGAGCTGTCGTAGAGCACCTGCAGGGCGGCGGTCAGCTCCTCGGTCAGCAGGTGGATCCGGCTGCGCGGCACCCGGCCCGACCCGGACCGCTCGGGCGGCGGCAGCGGGGTGCCGACCTCGAGGTGGATGTGCCGGGGCCGGGGCACCTTGGTCCCCTTGGGCATCACCGACGCCGAGCCGCCGATGCCCACCGGCACGACGGTGGCACCGGTGCGGGCGGCCAGGAAGGCCACGCCCTCGTGGAGGTCCTCGATGACCGGACCGGAGCGCCGTTCCCCCTCGGGGAAGAGGATCAGCACCTCCCCCGCCTCGAGCACCTGCTGGGCCCGGCGCATGGCCTCCCGGTCGGCCGACTCCCGGTGGACCGGGAAGGCCCCGAGCGGGGGCAGGATGCGGGCCAGCAGGCCGTTGCTCCACAGGCTGTCCTTGGCCATGTAGTGGAGCTTGCGGTCGGTGACCTCGGAGGCCACGAAGAAGTCGATGAACGAGCGGTGGACGGGCGCCACGATGACCGGACCCTCGGCCGGCACCAGGCCCTTGGGGTGGACGGTGGTGCGGAACACCAGCCGGTTGAGCCAGTGGACCAGGACCCGCAGGACCCGGTAGACGGGGGTGAAGCTGGTGTCCACCCGCATCTCGACCTCGGGGACGGCTCCGTCGGCCGTGCCGTCGGCTACGGCCTCCGCCTCGGTCCCGTCGGTCCCGTCGGGGCTCACAGCCACGCCACCACCTCTTCCACGATGTCGTCCACGCCGAGCGCCCCGGTGTCGATGACCCGGGCGCCGTCGGGCACCTCGAGCGGCGACGCCGCCCGCGTGCTGTCCAGTCTGTCGCGTCGGGCCACCGCCTCGGCGCCCTCCTCCGACCGGCGGGCCGCCCGCACCTCGGGCGAGGCGGTCAGGTAGAGCTTGAGGTCGGCGTCGGGCAGGACCACCGAGCCGATGTCCCGGCCTTCCACCACCCCGCCACCGTGCTCGGCCACCCAGGACCGCTGACGGGCCACCATGACGGCCCGGACGGCGGGGTTGGCGGCCACGGCCGACACCGCCGCGCTGACCTCGGGGCCCCGGATGGCCTCGGTGATGTCGGTGCCGTCGGCCGTCACCCGCTCGCCGATCTCCAGGTCGAGGGCGCGCGCCACCCCGGCCACCGCGTCGGCGTCGGCGGTGTCGATCCCCCGCTGCAGCACGGCCCAGGCCACCGACCGGTACATGGCGCCGGTGTCGAGCCGGCCGATCCCGAGCCGGGCGGCCAGGGCCCGCGACAGGGTGGACTTGCCCGAGCCGGCGGGACCGTCGATGGCGATGGTGACCGGGCCGCTCACGACGCCCCCCCGGCCAGGCGGTCGAGGCTGTCGGCGAAGCCGGGGTAGCTGGTGGCCACCGACTCCCACCCGTCCACCACCGAGCGGGCCCCGACCGGACAGGCGGCGGCGGCCACCGCCGCGGCCATGGCCATCCGGTGGTCGCCCCGGGCGTCGAGGTGCCCGGCCGACGGCGCGGCTCCACCTTCCACCACCAGGTCGTCGCCCTCGATGCGGGCGCTGCCGCCGAAGGCCCGGACCAGCTCGGCCGTGCCGGCCAGGCGGTCGGACTCCTTGACCCGCAGCTCCCCCACGTCGAGGAAGCGGGTGGGCCCCTCGGCCACCAGGGCGGCCACGGCCAGGATCGGCACCTCGTCGAGCGACGGGATCTCGTCGGCGGCCACGATGGTGCCCTCCAGGCGGGACGAGGCGCTGGTGACCGAGCCCACGTCGCCACCGACGTCGTGGAGGACCACGTCGGCGCCCATCCGGATGAGGACGTGGAGGAAGCCCACCCGTTCGGGTCCGAGGTGCAGCTGCTCGACGGTCACCCGGCTGTCGGGCACGACCACCCCGGCCACCACCCAGAAGGCGGCCTGGGACGGGTCGCCCGGTACCTCCCAGGCCCGGGGCCGCAGCGGACCGGGGCGCAGCCGCACCACCCGGCCGGCGCCCTCGGGCACGACCTCGATGTCGGCCCCGGCCTCGTGCAGCATCTCCTCGGTGTGGGCCCGGGTGGCCACGGCCTCCCGCACCACCGTCGGGCCCTCGGCGTCCAGTCCGGCCAGCAGCACGGCGCTCTTGACCTGGGCGCTGGCCATCGGCGGGGTGTAGTCGATCCCGACGAGCGTCCCGCCGGTCACCTGCAGCGGGGGCAGACAGCGGTCCCCCTCCCCCACCACCGTCGCCCCCATCAGGCCCAGCGGGTCGGCCACCCGGTCCATCGGACGGGACCGCAGGGACACGTCGCCGGTCATGGTGGTGGTGCCGGGCAGGGTGGCCACCACGCCGGCCAGCAGGCGCATGCCGGTGCCGGAATTGCCGAGGTCGACCGGACCGTCCGGCGCCCGGAGACGGTCGCGTCCGCCGGTGACGGTCACCCGGTCGCCCTCGGCGGCCACCTCGGCCCCCAGCGCCTGCACGGCCAGCCGGGTGCGGTCGACGTCGTCGCCGTGGGACAGGCCGGTGATGGTGGACGTGCCCTCGGCCAGGGCCGACAGCAGCAGGGCCCGGTGGGAGATCGACTTGTCGCCGGGGACGCCCACCGCGCCGACCAGCGGCCGGCCCCCGGGCACCTCGAGCGACGTGGCGCCGGGCCCGCTCACCGGCCCGGCCCCACCGGCGAGACGGCGCTGCGGTGGCCCCGGCCACCCAGCGCCTCCACGAGGGTGGGTGCGTCGGCGGCGCCGATGACCACGACCAGGACACCCCGGTCGCCCTCCACCGAGTGGGCGATCTCGAGGTCGAACACGTTGATGGCCAGTTCCGTGGCCAGCACCAGCACCTCGGCCAGGGCGCCGGGGCGGTCGCGCACGGGGATGCGCACCTCGACCAGCTCCTCGGGCCGGGGGGCGCCGGCGCTCATGGCCCGGCGGGCGGTGGCGGCCCGCTCCAGGACGCCGAGCAGCGAGCCGTGGTCGGCGTCGGCCACCCGCCGGCGCATGGCGCCCAGCGAGTCGATGAGCAGGTCCAGGGTGGCCACGATGGCCTCGGCGTTGTCGTCGCAGATGCCGGGCCAGATGCCGGGCTGCCCGGCGGCGATGCGGGTCATGTCGCGGAAGCCACCGGCGGCCAGCTGGAGCAGGGCACCGTGCTCCTCACCCACGTCGGCGGCCAGGGCCATGAGGGCGGCGGCGGTCAGGTGGGGCACGTGGGACACGACGGCCACCAGCCGGTCGTGCTCGTCGGGGTCGAGTGCCACCACGTTGGCTCCGAGGTCGACCGCCACGGAACGGACCCGCAGGAAGGCCGCCGGGTCGGTGGCGGGGGTCGGGGTGAGCACCCAGGTGGCCCCCACGAACAGCTCGGCGGACGCGCCGTCGACGCCCACCTGCTCGCTACCGGCCATGGGGTGGCCGCCCACGAAGCGGGGCCCGTCGACGGCCGCCACCAGTGGGCCCTTGACGCTGCCCACGTCGGTCACGACCGCGTCGGGGTTCCAGTCGGTGTCGCCCAGGACGCCGGCCACCACCCCGGCGGCCACGTGGACGGGGGTGGCCACCACCACCAGGTCGGCGTCGCGGTCCTCCCCCTCGGCGTCGAGCGCTCCGAGGGCCACCGCCCGGGCGGCCGTGCCCGGGGTGGCGTCGGTACCGGTCACGTGCCAGCCGCGGGACCGCAGGGCCATGCCGACGGAGCCGCCGATGAGCCCGGTGCCGATCACCATGGCCCGACCCGGGCCGCCGCCCCGCGGCGCGCCCTCCTCAGTCGGGGAGGTCGTCACGGAGACCCTGGGCGCCCTCGAGGTAGACGTGGTGGATGTCGTCCCTGGCGCGGTCGGTGGTGACGTGCAGCATCACCCGGATGCAGAGCGGGACGGAGCCCACGATGGCCAGCTCCCGGGCGCAGATCAGCGGCACGGCCCCGAGGCCCATGGTCCGGGCGGCCGTGGCCGGGAAGATCGACACGATGTCGTCCGTGGCGGTGAAGAGGATCGACACGATGTCGTCCTCCACCAGGCCGTTGCGCTCGAGGATGGCGGCCAGCAGGGCCACAACCCGTCCGGTGACGGCCTCGGGGGTGTCCTCGTCGACGGTGGTGGCGCCGCGTACGGCGCGTAGGGTGGCTGGCATCAGGACGGCATGTTAGCCAGGGGGCGGGACGTGGTCCGCCCCGCCCGGGTCGTCGGTCGGCACGGCGGCCGCGGCCAGCCCCCGCACCTCGTCGAAGGTGAGCGGCCGGTAGGAGCCGGGGGCGAGCGACGGGTCGGCCAGCGGCCCGATGCGGGTGCGGACGAGCCGCACCACCGGGTGGCCGACCGCCTCGCACATCCGGCGGATCTGCCGGTTGCGACCCTCGTGGATCACCATCCGCAGCAGCGACGGTGCCACCACCGCCACCCGGGCCGGCGCGGTCGGGCCGTCGTCCAGGTCCACGCCCTCACGCAGCCGGCGGACCGCCCCCGGCGCGGGCTCGCCCTCCACCTGGACGAGGTACTCCTTCGGCACCCCGTAGGAGGGATGGGTGAGGCGGTGGGTCAGCTCACCGTCGTTGGTGACGATGATCAGGCCCTCGGAGTCCATGTCGAGGCGGCCCACCGGGTAGGCCCGTGGCTCCGGCGGCACCAGGTCGACCACCGTGGGACGGCCGTGGGTGTCCTCGGCCGTCGACACCACGCCGGGCGGCTTGTTGACCAGGTAGTGGACGAGCCCGGGCCGCACCGGCAGGGGCACCCCGTCGAGCTCGATGACATCGGTGTCGGTGTCCACCCGCCGCCCGAGGACCGGGACCTCGCCGTTGACGGTCACGCGCCCGTCGACGATCAGGTCCTCGCACACCCGGCGCGAGCCGACGCCGGTGCGGGCCAACACCTTCTGCAGCCGCTCGCCGGTCGGGAGGTCGGCCCCGCCCTCAGGCATCCGAGACCGGGCGCATCTGCTCCTCGAGCTCGGCCAGGGCCTCGGGCCCCGGCAACAGGTCCTCCACCGGTGGCAGCTGGTCGAGGCGGTCCAGGCCGAGGCGCTCCAGGAAGGCGTCCGTGGTGGCGTACAGCACGGCCTGGCCGGGACCGGTGGCCCGTCCGACCGGGGTGATGTAGCCGCGGTGCTCGAGCAGCCGGACCACGCCGTCCACGTTGACCCCGCGCAGCGCCGCCATCTGGGCCCGGCTGACCGGCTGCTTGTAGGCCACGATGGCCAGCGTCTCGAGGGCGGCGGCCGACAGGCGGGACGACACGCCGACGTTGGCGAACCGCTCGACGTAGGGGGCGAGGTCGGGATGGGTCTGGATACGCAGGCCGCCGGCGATGCGGACGACCTCGAAGCCGCGCCCGCCGACCCGGCACGACTCGATCAGCTCGTCGCAGATGGGGTCGATGCGCTCGACCGGCACCTCGAGCAGCTCGGCCAGCAGGCCGGGCGGCACCGGCTCCACGGCCACGACCAGGACGGCCTCGACGGCCCGGGCCTCGGGGGACAGCGCCACGTCAGCCCTCGTACTCGTCGGTGGCGCCGAAGCCGACGGACACGGCCTCGGGGGCGCCGGGCACCCACTCGACGGCCAGGTCGCCGAAGGTGTGGCCCTGGTCGAGGGAGACCCGGCCCTGCTTGCACAGCTCCAGCAGGGCGAGGAAGCGCACGATGATCTCGATGCGCGAGGTGAGGTGCCCGGTCAGCTCCCGGAAGGTGGCCGGGCCCGACCGGGGCAGCCGCAGGGCCAGCTCGGCCACCGCGTCGGCCACCGTGACGGCGTCGACGGTCACGTGGTAGAGGTCGACCACCGGGGCCGGCCGCTCGGCGGTGGCGCGCATGAAGGCGGCCGCCACCTGGTCCGGGGTGACCCCCTCGAGCAGGTCGGGCGCCCGGACCACCAGGTCCGGGTCGAGCCCGGCGGTGCGGGGCACGGAGCGGGCGGCCTGCTCGATGAGCAGGGCGAACCCGTCGGCGGCGGCGGCGTAGGCCTGGCACTCGAGGAGGCGGGCCAGCAGCAGGTCGCGCTCCTCCCAACCGACCAGCTCCTCGTCGGGCTCGACGTCGCCGCTGCCGGGCAGCAGCCGCCGGGACTTGAGCTCGATCAGGACGGCCGCCACCACCAGGAACTCCGACAGGACCTGGAGGTCGACCGACTCCCACGAGGCCACCTCGGCCACGAAGGCGTCGACCACCTCGGCCAGGGGCACGTCGAAGATGTCCACCTGGTGGCTGTTGACCAGCTGGAGGAGGACGTCGACCGGGCCCTGGTAGACGGGCGTGGAGACGGTGGCGGTCACGGGCACCGACGTTACCGGGCGCGGCGGGGCCCTTCGCGCACCGGTGGGGCTACCACCGGACCCCCCTGGCCAGGACGTACGATGTCCCACTCATGGCACGCGTGCTCTCCGGAATCCAGCCCAGCGGCGACCTCCACCTCGGCAACTACCTGGGGGCGATCGTCAATTGGGTGGCCGACCAGGACGAGCACGACGCCTACTACTGCGTGGTGGACCTGCACGCCCTCACGCTGGACATCGACCCGGCCGACCTGCGAGCCCGGACCCATGACACCGCCGTCGACCTGCTGGCTGCCGGCCTCGACCCCGAGCGCTGCACCCTGTTCGTACAGAGCCACGTGGTCCAGCACAGCCAGATGGCCTGGCTGCTCGAGTGCACGGCCACCATGGGTGAGCTCCAGCGCATGACCCAGTTCAAGGACAAGAGCGGCGGCCGCGAGTCGGTGCGGGCCGGCCTGTTCACCTACCCGGTGCTGATGGCGGCCGACATCGTGCTCTACGACGCCGAGCGGGTGCCGGTCGGCGACGACCAGCGCCAGCACCTGGAGCTGGCCCGTGACCTGGCCATCCGGTTCAACGGCCGCTTCGGCGACACCCTGGTGGTGCCCGAGGCGGCCATCCCCAAGGCCGGGGCGCGGGTCATGGACCTCCAGCACCCCGAGCGCAAGATGTCGAAGTCGGTCAACTCGCCGCTCGGCACGGTGCTGGTGCTGGACGACCCCGCCGAGATCACCCGCAAGGTCAAGAAGGCGGTGACCGACACCGACGGCGAGGTCCGCTACGACCGCGAGGCCAAGCCCGGACTGGCCAACCTGCTCGAGCTGCTGGCCGTGGCCACCGGCCGCACCCCGGCCGAGGTGGCGCAGGGCTACACCCGCTACGGCGACCTCAAGGCCGACACGGCCGAGGCCCTGGTCGAGCTGCTCGCCCCGCTCCATGCCCGGCGGGCCGAGCTGGCCGCCGATCCGGGCGAGGTGGCCGCCCTGCTGGCCCGCGGCGCCGAGAAGGCGACCGCGGTGGCCTCGGCCACCTACGACCGGGCGGCGGGGGCGGTCGGACTGCTGCGCCCGGCATGACGGCCGGACCCGTGACCGGGGCCGCCGGCCCCACCGCCGAGGAGTCCGGGACGTCCGTGGCGGCGGGCGAGGAGGCCCCGACCCCCGACGCCGGACCCGCCAGCGGCTCGTCGCGCCTCCGCTGGTTCCTCCGGCTGTCGCTCCGTCCCGCCCTCCTCTACCTGGCCTCGCGGGCCGGCATGCTGCTGGTGGCCAGCGCCACCGCGTCCGACACCCATCAACCCTTTTCGAAGAGCCTCACCGTGTGGGACAGCTTCTGGTACCTGTCCATCGCCGGTCACGGCTACGTCAGCCACATCCCACCCGGACACGGCAACCCGGCCCAGTCCAACCTGGGGTTCTTCCCGCTCATCCCGGCGCTGACCTGGGTCACCCACGAGGTGACCCGCTTCGGTGTGTCCGTGTCCGGGCTCATCACGACGTTCGTCCTGGGCCTGGCCGCGGCGGTGGCCGTGTGGTGGATGCTGCGCGACGTGTTCGGCGTGAAGGGGGCTGACCGGGGCACGGCCCTGGTGTTCTTCTCCCCCGGTGCCCTCGTGCTCAGTCTGGTCTACTCCGAGGCGGCGACCATCCTCCTGGTGGCCTGCACCCTGCTGGCCCTGCGCCGGCGACGCTGGGTGGTGGCGGGGCTGTGCGCGGCCGTGGCGACCACCGCCGACCCGGTGGCCATCGCCGTGGTCGTGCCCTGCGTGGTGGCGGCCGTGGTGGCCGTGCGCGACCGGAGCGAGTGGCGCTCGCTGTGGGCGCCGGTGCTGGCCCCGCTGGGCGTGGCCACGTTCTTCGCCTACCTGTGGGCCCACACCGGATCCCCCCTCGAGTACTTCAAGGCCCAGCGGGCCGGCTGGCAGGGTGGCACCTACTTCAACGGCATCCCCGGGTCCCTCTACCACCTGGTCACCCACTGGTTTGCCGATCCGGACTACGCCGTGAAGGGCGTGTCGGCCCTGGTGGCGGTGGTCCTCCTGGTCATCTTCTTCCGGGCCCGGCCGCCGGCCACCTGGATCGGCTACGTGCTCGGGGTGCTGGCCTTCGGGGCCATCTCGCCGATCATCGGGGTCACCCCCCGCCTGGTGCTGCGCGGCTTCCCCCTGCTCGGGGTGGTGGGGGCCAAACTGCCGCCCCTCTGGTTCGAGGCCGTCCTCGGCCTGTCGGCCCTGTGCATGGCCGCTCTCGGCATGATGGCCATGGGTGGCCCGCTGTGGACGCCGTGACCGACGCTGCGTCGGGAGGACGGGAGACGGCGGCACCCGACGTGCGCAGGCCGTGGGTGCCCGAACGCGCCGACGGCCACGTCGGGCGCCTGGAGGCGGCGGCACGGACCGCGCCCAGCCGCCGCTGGGTCGTCGTCACCGCCCTGCTCGGAGCGGCGTCGCTCGCCTGGTGCGCCTCCGACGTGTGGAGCCGGACCTGGGGCAAGTACCAGCTCGATCTGGCCGTCTACCTGCTCGGTGCCCACCACCTGTTCGACGGCACCCTCTACCACGCGTCACTTCCCTCGGCTCCCCACCTGCCGTTTACCTACGCCCCGATCGCCGCCCTGCTGTTCGTTCCCCTCACCGTCCTGCCCCGGCAGGCGGCGCAACTGGTGTGGGCGGGAGTGAACATCGCCAGCCTCTACGCCATCATCGTGCTGACCCTCCGCGTCGTCCTGCCCGGTGTCGAGCGGACCCGGCTCGCACTCCTGGGCCTGACGGCCATGGGACCGGCGATCGCCGTCGAGCCGGTCTGGCTCACGTTCAATTTCGGACAGATCAACCTGGTGCTGGCGGCGGCCATCCTCGCCGACCTCACGCTCGTCCTGCGCCTCGGCCACCGCACCCTGCCCCGCGGCGTGCTCCTCGGCATCTGCGCGGCGGTCAAGCTCATCCCCCTCGTGTTCGTCCCGTACCTGTTCGTCACCCGCCAGTTCCGCGCCGGGTGGACCGCGCTGGTCAGCTTCGTCGGTGTCACCTTCCTGGCCTTCCTGTGCAACCCGTCCGTGACCTGGTCGTACTTCACGAAGTACGCCACGGACGCGCAGCGCGTCGGCGGCGTGTTCTTCATCAGCAACCAGAGCCTCCGGGGCTCGGTGGACCGGCTCGCCCACCGGGTGGTGTCGGTGCCGCTGGTCACCGTCGGCGAGGGCCTGGCCCTGGTGGCCGGCATCGCGCTCGCCACCTGGGCCTACCGTGAGTCGTCCTCGTTCCTCGGGATCCTGGTCTGCGCGACCACCGGGATGGTGGTGTCCCCGATCACCTGGGAGCACCATCTGGTGTGGGCGGTCCCGATCCTGCTGTGGCTGGCGCTCGCGCCCGACCGGCCGGCCGGCGGTCCGCTCTGGGCCCTCGGAGGTGCGGCCGTGCTCGTGTGGGCCCCGCTCCTGCGGGTGCCGTCGGGAGGGGACAACGAGCTCCACGAGCACGGATGGCAGCTGCTCATCGGCCAGTCCTTCTTCGGGCTGATGGTGGCCTTCCTGGTCGGCGTGGCCGTCCAGCTGGCCGTGCGTCGCCGCCGGGCCACCCGTGCCGTCAGTGGCCCACCACGCCGAGCCGCCACAGCTGCAGCGGCGACGTAGACAGGGCGGAGGGCGAGGTCGTGTAGACGGCGACCAACCACCACTGGCCGTTCGACGGAGTGGGCGTGTAGCTGGGTGGGGTGATGGTGAACCGGCTCACCCCCCCCGGCGCCACCGGATCGTCCCCCCGGACCACCCGTGCCGGCCAGAAGTCGGACGGGTGCCCGCCACCGGACGTCACCATGAAGCGGGGGGTCAGGGGACGTCCCGAGGTGTTGCGCACGGACACGTCGACGTGGCGGAACCACTGTCCTCCGTCCACCGTGGCCACGCCGGCCACCGCCACCCCGTCCACGGAGACGTCGAGCGGCGCCGAGGTGAAGGCGACGACCAGGAACGCCCCGGCGGCCACCACCGGGACGGCGACCCCAAGCCGGGCGGGCCAGGGCCGTCGACGGGCCCACGCCGTCGCCGGTGCGGGGAGCGCGGCAATGCTCACGGCCGCCACCAGGGCGGCGGGCACGAAATCGGTCAGATAGTTGGACAGGCTCCGGTCGGGGACGAACAGCGCAAGCGGTACGAGGAACAGCCAGGCCCGTCGCAGGCGCGGCTCCCAGGCGGCGAACGCCACGAGGAGGGCGGCCAGGACGAGCCCGGCGGCCACGGACATCCACGGCAGCACGACCCCGCCGGTCACGCCGTGCAGCGCCAATGCCACCACCCCCTGCCCGTCGGCCACCAGCGGCTGGGTCATCGGCAGCAGGGTCCCCCGGAGCCAGGCCGACGGGGACCAGAGGATGAACGGGAGGTTGACCACGACGAAGGTGGCGAGGACGATCACGCCATAGCGCGCCGCGGCGAGCACCCCGGACCGCCGGTCCTCCCCCGACGCCCTCCGGGATTCCTGGGCCACCCCGATCAGCAGGAACGGGACGCAGAACCACGGGGACTGCTTGACCGAACAGGCGAGGCCGAGGCTGACCGGACCCACCCACGCCGGGAGCCACGCCACGGCCCGGCCCGGCCATCGGTCCCACCGCCAGACGGCCACGACCAGGAACGGCACGAACAGGGCGTCGGTCCCGCCACTGGTGAGCGGTCCGACGAGCACGTCGGTCAGGAGGAGCATCGGCGCCAGCCAGCGCAGCGCACGCGGCAGCATGCAGAAGACCAGGACGGCCGTGATCAGCCACGCCCCCAGATCGGCCCAGTCGCTGACCATGTGGGTCAGTCCCAGCCCCATCAGGGGCGCCTGGAGGAGGAACGAGCCCGCCGGGTACGAGATGCCCAGCGTGTGGGTGCCGTCGACCTGGTAGGTCCAGAAGTCGGCCGCCGGGTGGAGGAGGCGTGCCGCAGCGGCCATGGACGACGTGTACGGGTTGTGTCCGTCGAGCAGCAGGCGGGTGGCCACCTGGTTGAAGGCGGCGGAGTCGGTCGTGTAGTAGTGCCGGCCGTGGATGGACGTCCCCTGGAGGACCGCCACCGACACGAGCCCGGCGATCAGGCCGGACCACTGCAGCACCGAGGACACCGGGTGCCGGTCCGTCCAGACGAGCACGGAGCCGACCAGGGCCACGCCGGTCAGCAGCGGTCCCGCCACGGCGGACCACGTCCCGAACGTCCACGAGGACCAGAAGACCAGTCCGGCCGTGAGCACGGCCACCCACACCATGGTCCATGCGCACTGCTGGACGAGTTCGAGGACCCGCTCCGCCGAGGGGACCTGATCGTCGGGTGCCACCGTGGTCGGAGGCTCCGTGACGGCGTCCGCCCGTGGGTCGTGCCGCAGGTGCAGGCTCACGGGAACACCCGTGCCTGGGCGATCTCCAGGACCGAGAACCCCAGCAGCAGGACGCAGGAGACCGCCACCAGCCAGCGGTGGGTCCGTCCCTCGTAGCGGGTCCCGAGGGCGATGATCATGGGAAACGCGAGCATGAGGAAGCGCGGACGGAGGCCGACCGGCTGCGAGACGGCAGCGGACGCCACGGCGCAGATGCCGTACAGCAGGACCGGGGCCGGCTGGCGTTCGAGGACCATCAGCACGATCCCGACCGCCGCGGCCAGGGTGCCGAAGAACAGGACCTGCCCGGTGATGGTGGGCGAGAGGGGGTTGCGCAGGAAGGCCCAGAGGATCTCGAAGGGATACTTGAGCGACGGGTAGCTCTTCCATCCCCCCCGCTCGGTGAGCCGCCACGAGTTGACCGACCCCGTGTGGACGACCAGGTAGGCCATGTAGGCGACGAACCCGAGCGGGGCGAGCACCGGGGCCACGACCGCGCGGTAGTCGCGCTCGGTGACCACGGCGCGGACGGCGCACCAGAGGCAGGCCACCACGAACGCCAGGGCCACCGGCGACCCGGCGGTGGCCACCGCACCCAGGAGGCCGGCCAGCCACCACCGCCGGTCCAACAGGGCCAGGAGCCCGAGGGAGACACAGGTGATGACGAGACCCTCGGAGTAGGAAAGGCTGAACACGAACGAGCCGGGGAACACGGCGAAGAGCAGCGCGGCACGCCGTCCCGCGGCGTCGCCCGCCAGTCGCCGGGCGAGCAGGCCGACCCCGAACACGGCCGACGCGCCCGTGACGGCGCTGAGGAGCAGGGCGGACCACCCGGACGGGATCCCCGTCAGGTCGATGGCCCGGACGAGCAGGGGGAACAACGGGAAGAACGCGATCGGATTGGCCGCCACGTGCCCGTGGACCATGGGCAGGTGCGCCGGGTACCCGTCACGCACCGCGAGCAGAAACCACTTGCCGTCCCAGGCCTCGAGGTTGTGAAGCAGGCCCTTGTGGGTGAACAGGTCCGTCACGGCCACCGCGGCCAGCGTCCCGAGGCGGATGGCTGCGTAGACGAGCAGGGCCGTGGTGGGCACCCAGTGGCGCGGACCGACCCCGACCACGGGGGCGTCACCCACCACCGGGTCGGCGGGCGCCAGCCTCCCGACGGTCGCCCCGGCGGCGGCGCCACCGGCGGACCCGACGGACGGACTCGTGACCTCCGGGACGGCCTGGGGCGATGCGGGGGCGGTGGTCCCTCCGGTGGTGGCGTCAGACTGCACCGGTCACCTCGCCGATGGCCCGTCTCCAGGCACCCGACGCCACGAACCAGACGGCGGCGACCAGCAGCAGCGGACCCGTCACCCAGAAGTCGCCTCCGTTCAGGAGCGGCGTGCCCCCGGCGTTGACCACCAGCATCCCGAGACCGGCCACGAGCGCCACGCCTCGGGACCTCTGGGCCGACGACGCAGCCAGCACCGCCACGCCCCAGACCAGGTACCAGGGCCACAGCGTGGGGCTGAGGACCACGAAGAGCAGCAGCGCCAGGCCGCAGAGCCGCAGCGGGTCCCGCCCCTTCACGTGGAAGGCCATCCAGACGATGCCCAGGACGGCGACCAGGGCGCCGAGGGCCTGGACCAGCGAGATGCCGTTCGACACCGACACCGGGAGGCCGAGGGCGTGGAGGCCGCCGCCGAGGAAGGAGCCCACCGACACGACGGGGGTGATGAGGACCTTGAGCTCGGTCGGTACGTGGAGCGCGGTGGGCCCGAGCCAGGTCCAGCCGAATCCTGCGCCGACGGTGACCGCCACCACCACGAGCACGGTGATGGCGGCCGACTCGGCGATGACCCGCCACCGCGTCGCGCGGTCGGCCCGGGTGCACGCGTCAGCCACCAGGAAGACGATGCCGGCCGCCGCCGGCAGCTTGATGGTGGCGCCCAGCGCGCACAGCGCCACCCCCCAGCGCAGCCATCCCCGCGTTCCGAGCGCCAGGCCGGACAGCAGGAGGCCCAGCATCAGGGCGTCGTTGTGGCCCGACGACACGAAGCTGAACAGGGCCAGCGGGCTGAGGGCGCCGAGCCACAGGGCGACGCCGGCGTCGTTGCCGGCGCGACGGGCGAGCGGGGGGAGGGCCACCATGACGAGTACCACGCCGATCAGCTCGAGCGTGCGGAAGGCGAGGATCTGGCTGACCAGGGTCCGTCCGCCCAGGGCGGCCGTGAGTCGGCTCACCGAGACGAAGAGCGGCCCGTAGGGGGACGCGCTGTGCTGCCAGACGGTGGCGATGGACGACAGCACGGTGCCGGGGCCGAGGGCGGTCGGGGGCACGACGTAGGGGTTGAGTCCCTGGTGGGCGAGCTGTCCCTGCGCGACGTAGCTGTACAGGTCCCGACTGAAGAGCGGCGCCCCGAGGAAGAACGGCAGTCCCCAGCAACCGAGGACGAGCCACGCCGTGGGCACGGACAGACGACCCCGTCGGGCGTGGACGCCGAGGCCGACCCAGCCGAGCAGCAGCACCACCACGGAGCCGTAGAACGCCAGGTGGGCGGCGACGCCCCTGCCGGTCGACACGGTGAACCACCAGTGGACGCTGGTCGGATGAGGAACCGCACCGATGGCGCTGCCGGAGAGGACCATGCCCACGGCGCCGACGGCGCCGACCAGGATCGACGCCCAGAGGGGCCCTACGCCGGTCCCGGCGGTGCGGTCGTCCGCTCGTGTCCCGTCCACTCGGGTCGGCTCGGCTGTCGTCATCACCCAGGCTGTCGTCCGGTCCCGCCCACGCTACTGCGGGGGACCCGTCGGGTCGCGGTCATCCGGCCAGCGTGGTCACCCACCGCTGGTACAGGTGGTTGACCAGGTCGGACCACTGGTTGTGGAACACCAGGATCAGCAGGAAGGGCAGGAACATGAGGAGCGGCTGCAGGTTCCAGTAGCCGGGCAGGTACCGGGCCGGCAGCAGGCGCTCCAGGATGGCGGCGCCGTCGAGCGGGGGGCACGGGATGAGGTTGAACACCCCGAGCATGATGTTGGCGAACCCACCGATGAGCAAAATCTGCTCCAGGAGGTTCAGCTGGCTGAAGAACAGCACCGAGTGCAGCGCATTGCGCCCGCCCACGGCCACGAAGCACACCCCCAGCAGGGCGGCCAGCACGAAGTTGATGAACGGCCCGACCAGCGACACCAGCACCGTGTGGTTGCGGGGGCTGCGCAGGTTGGCCGGGTTGACCGGTACCGGCTTGGCCCAGCCGTAGGCGCCCAGGCCGGACAGTGACAGCACGGCCGGGACCAGCAGGGTGCCGATGGGGTCGATGTGGCGGATCGGGTTGAGGTTGAGCCGTCCGGCCTGCTTGGCCGTCCTGTCGCCGAAGGCCAGGGCCACCGCCCCGTGGCTGATCTCGTGGATGATGATCGACGGCACCAGCACCAGGAAGTAGATGACCTGGGCACTGCTGATGCGGTGGGAGGCGGCCACCACGATCCCCAGCACCACCGCCACGCCCACGATGACGAGGGTGCGCTGGTCGATCCGCGGCCGCCGCCGGCCCGCGCCGGAACCCCCGGTCCCCCAGGGGGTCATCTGCTGCTCCCGGTCAGGAGCGGTTGGCGTGGTCGATGCAGAACCTCGACGCCGGCATGGCCTCGAGGCGGGCCGGGTTGATGGCCACCCCGCAGGCCTCGCAGGTCCCGTACTCGCCAGCGTCGAGCCGGCCGATGGCGGCGTGGACCTCCTCGAGGGCGTCCTTCAGCTTGCCGGCCAGCGCCTCGGCCTCGCCCCGCTCGGCCGTAACCTGGCTGGTGTCGGCGAAGTTGGCGTCGTACTCGAGCCCGGTCTTGCCGTCGTCGAACCCCAGTTCGGACAGCTCGGCCTCGAGCTGGGCCTGCTCGAGCTGCAGCAGGTTGCGGTAGTCGATGGCTGGGGCGTCGGTGGGGGCATCGCTCGGCATCCCGGCAATGTTACCCGCCTCAGGCACCACCGGCCCGCGGATGGGCACGCTGGTAGGAGGCCCGCAGGTGGTCCTGGCTGAGCCGCGTGTACAGCTGCGTGGTGGCGATGGACACGTGGCCCAGCACCTCCTGGACGACCCGGATGTCGGCGCCGTGGGCCAGCATGTGGCTGGCGCAGGAGTGGCGCAGGACGTGCGGACTCACCACGTCGCCGAGGCCGACCAGCTCGGCCCGGCCCCGGATGGCGGCCCAGGCGGCCTGGCGGGACAGCCGGGCGCCCCGCACGTTGAGGAACACCGCCTCGGCGTCGCCCCGACGGGCGAAGCGGTGGGGCACCATGGCCGGGCGGCCGTAGGGGCCGAGCCACCGCTCCAGGGCCTCCGCGGCCGGGCGGCCGATCGGCACCAGGCGCTCCTTCGACCCCTTGCCGAACACCCGCAGCATGCCGTCGTCGCCGGTGAGGTCGAGCAGCGACAGCCCCACCACCTCGCTGATGCGGGCACCGGTGCCGTACAGCACCTCGAGCAGCGCCCGGTCCCGCAGGTCGAGGGGCCCGGTGCCGTCGACGGAGTCCAGCAGGAGCAGCACCTGGTCCTCGTCCAGGGCCTTCGGGAGGCGGCGGGGCAGCTTGGGCGAGCGCACGTCGGCCGTCGGGTCGGTGGCCACGGTGCCCTCCCCCACCCAGAACCGGTAGAGGCCCCGCAGGGCGGTGGTGGCCCGGGCCAGCGAGGCCGGGTTCCGCCCCTCGGCTCGCAGGTCGGCCAGGTGCCGCTCCAGGTCGCCCGGGCCGGCCGACAGCACGGCCACGTCGTGGTCGGCGGCCCAGGCCTCGTAGGTGGCCAGGTCCCGGCGGTAGGCGGCCAGCGTGTTGCGCGACCGGCCCTTCTCGACGGCCAGCCAGGACAGGTACTCCTCGGCCTCGTTCGAGAGCGCCAGGGCCACGGCGGTCAGGTGCGGCCGGCCAGCCGGCGGACGGCCAGCCCCACGCCCAGGATGGTGGAGGCGTCGATCACCCCGCCGTCGTCGACCATGGCGTCGAACCGGTCGAGCGGCACCTCCACCACCTCCATGTAGCGCTCCTCGGCCCCCTGGCGGTCCGACGGGACGGCGTGCAGGCCCGTGGCCAGGTAGATCGTTGTGTACTCGTCGCAGAACCCGGGGGTGATGACCGTGCGGGTCAGCAGGTCCAGGCGCTCGGCGGCCAGACCCACCTCCTCGGCCAGCTCCCGGGCGGCGGTCTGCTCGGGCGGCTCCCCCGGCACGTCGCAGGTGCCGGCCGGGATCTCGAGCAACCACCGGTCGACGGCCGGCCGGTACTGGTGGACGAGGACGACCGAGCGGTCCCCGGTGACGGCCACGACGGCCACGGCGCCGGGGTGGCGGACGATGTCGCGCTCGAACTCGGCGCCGTCCGGGTCGCGGAAGGTGGCCCGCTGCAGGCTGATGAACCAGCCCCGGTGGACGGTCTCCTCGCCGATGGGGGTGAAGACGGGCAGCTCGGGCCCGGGCGTGCCCCCGGCCTCAGCCGACGGCACCGATGTCGATCAGGTGGGGATCGCGGCCCTCGGCCCGGGCCAGGGCGGCGCCCACCAGGCCGCGGAACAGCGGGTGGGGCTGGTCGGGGCGGCTCTTGAACTCGGGGTGGGCCTGGGTGCCGACCCAGTAGGGATGGGAGGGCAGCTCGATGAACTCGACGAGCCGGCCGTCGGGGGACAGCCCCGAGCACACCAGCCCGGCCTCCTCCAGCCGTTCGCGGTAGCGGGGGTTGACCTCGTAGCGGTGGCGGTGGCGCTCCGACACCACCACGTCGCCGTAGGCCCGGGCCACCTGCGAGTCGGGCAGGAGCCGGGCGTCGTAGGAGCCGAGGCGCATGGTGCCGCCCTTGTCGGCCACGTCGACCTGGTCGTCCATCAGGTCGACCACCGGGTGGCGGGTGGTGGCCTCGAACTCACGCGAGTTGGCGCCCTCCAGCCCGGCCAGCGACCGGGCAACCTCGATGATCATGACCTGGAGCCCGAGGCACAGGCCGAGCAGGGGCAGGTCGTGCTCCCGGGCGTAGCGGGCGGCGGCGATCTTGCCCTCGACGCCGCGCTCGCCGAAGCCCCCGGGGATGACCAGGCCGTCGAAGGCCCGCAGGCCGTCGCGCTCCAGCAGGTCGGGGACGGTGGCCGCCTGGACCCACTCGATCTCGACCTTGGCGCCGTGGTGGAAGCCGGCGTGGCGGAGCGACTCGACCACCGACAGGTAGGCGTCGGGCAGGTCGACGTACTTGCCGATGATGCCGATCCGCACCGGGCGCACCGCCGCCGCCACCTGGGCCACCAGGTGCTCCCAGCGCGACAGGTCGATGGGGTGGTCGGCCGCCTCGATCTCGAGGATCTGCAGCAGGTAGCGGTCGAGGCCCTCCTCGTGGAGCACGAGGGGGATCTGGTAGATGTTGTCGGCGTCGATGCACGAGACGACGGCCTGGATGGGCACGTCGCACAGCAGCGAGATCTTCCGCTTGAGGTCCTCCGAGATCATCCGGTCGGACCGGCACACGATCACGTCGGGCTGGATGCCCTGGCTGCGCAGGTCGGTGACCGAGTGCTGGGTGGGCTTGGTCTTCTGCTCGCCCGAGGGCCGCAGGTACGGCACCAGCGTGAGGTGCACGTAGGCCACGTTGGCCCGGCCGACGTCGCGGCGGAACTGCCGGATGGCCTCGATGAAGGGCAGGATCTCGATGTCGCCCACCGTGCCGCCGATCTCCACGATGACGACGTCCACCCCGGTCTGGCCGAGCTTGTGGATGTGGTTCTTGATCTCGTCGGTGATGTGGGGGATGACCTGGACCGTCTTGCCGAGGTAGTCGCCCCGCCGCTCCTTGGCGATGACCGACGAGTAGATCCGCCCGGTGGTGGCGTTCGAGCCCTTGTGGAGGTTCTCGTCGATGAAGCGCTCGTAGTGCCCGAGGTCGAGGTCCGTCTCCCCACCGTCCTCGGTCACGAACACCTCGCCGTGCTCGAACGGGTTCATGGTGCCGGGGTCGACGTTGATGTACGGGTCGAGCTTGCACATCGTGACCTTGAGGCCACGGCACTTGAGGAGCCGGCCGAGCGACGAGGCGGTGAGCCCCTTGCCGAGCGACGACGACACCCCCCCGGTGAAGAAGATGTACTTGGTCTGTCGTCCGGTCACGTCGCGTCCATCGCCATCGGGCACCCGCCGAGGCTACCGGAACGCGCGGCGGCGGGGTGCGGACCCCGACGGTTGCGGGGCGCGTCGGTCACGTGTCGGCCGGGTCGGCCGACGCGCGGGCGCCGAGCAGTTCCGCCGCGTGCCGGCGCGCCGCCTCGGAGTCGGGGCTGCCCGACAGCATGCGGCTGATCTCCACCACCCGCTCGTCCGGGTCGAGGGCACGCACCTCGGAGCGGGTGCGGCCGTCCGCCTCCACCTTGCGCACCCCGACCTGGTGGTCGGCCTGGGCCGCCACCTGGGCCAGGTGGGTGACCACCAGCACCTGCGCGTAGTGGCCGAGGCCGGCCAACGCCGTGCCGACGGCGGTGGCGGCCTGGCCCCCCACTCCGGCGTCCACCTCGTCGAACACCATGACCCCGGGCGCGTCGGTCAGGGCCAGTCGGACGGCCAGCATGGTGCGGGACAGCTCGCCGCCCGAGGCGGCCCTGGCCAGCGGCTGGGCGTCCTCGCCCGGGTTGGCGGCCAGCTCGAAGGTCACGGCGTCGCCGCTCGCATCGCCGGCCACCTCGATGGCGAAGCGGGCCGACGGCATGGCCAGGTCGTGGAGGGTCGACTCGATGTCGGCGGCCAGCACCGGCGCCACCGACCGGCGGGCCGCGGCCACGGCCGACTCCTCGACGGCCACCTCGTCGCGGGCCTGTGCGATCGCTGCGTCCAACCGACCGGCCCGGGCCTCCGCCGCGGCCAACTCGTCGAGCCGACGGCGGCCCTCGGCCGCGAAGGCCAGGACGTCCTCGACGGTGCCGCCGTACTTGCGCCCGAGGTCGTGGAGCAGCTGGCGCCGGGTCCGGACCTCGCCCAGACGGACCGGGTCGTCCTCCCACGTCTCGACCACGTCGCGCAGCTCGGCCGCCACGTCGGCCACCTCGGCCATGAGGCCCCGCACCCGGCCGTCCAGCGCGGCCAGCGGGCCCCGTCCAGCCAGGGCCCCCGACGCCTCGCCCAGACGCTCCTCGGCCCCCGGCCCGGCGGGGCCGCCGTCGGACCCGGTCAGGGCCACCAGTGCCTCGGCCGCCGCCGCCCGGTGGGCCGAGGCCTCGGCCAGGCGCTCCTCCTCGTCCTCCAGGGCCTGCTCCTCGCCGGGACCCGTCAGTCCGGCGTCCTCCACCTCGGCCACCTGGAAGGCCAGCAGCTCGGCCTCTCGGGCCCGCCGGTCGGCGTCGCCGCCCAGCCCCTCGGCCTCGCGCAGGAGTCCGGCCAGTCGGGTGCGGGCGGCCTCCATGGGGGCGGTGTCGACACCACCGAAGGCGTCGAGGGCCCGGCGCTGCGCCTCCGGCACGACCAGGGTGCGGTGCTGGTGCTGGCCGTGGAGCTCGAGCAGTCCGGCGGTGGCCTCGGCCAGGGCGCCGACCGGCACCAGGCGCCCGTCGACCCACGCCCGCGACCGCCCGACCCGGGCCACGGTCCGTGCCACCGTCACCTCGTCGGACCCGTCGGCCTCGCTGAACACGCCCTCCACCAGCGCCTCGTCGGCCCCGGTGCGGACCAGGCCGGGGTCGCCCCGCCCGCCCAGCAGCAGGCTGAGGGCGCCGATCAGGAGGGTCTTGCCGGCGCCGGTCTCCCCCGTGAGGGCGGTCATGCCCGGGCCGAAGCCCACCGTCACGTCGTCGATGACGCCGAGGTCGCGCACGTGCAGCTCCACCAGCAGGCGCGCCACGACTCCCCTACCGGTCGGCCAGGTGGAACTTCGCCCGCAGGATGGCGTGGAAGTCCCGGGCGCCGAAGGTCACCAGGCGGGCCGGGCGGTCCCCCTCCCGATAGTCGACCGTCGAGCCAGGCTCGAGGGTGGTCACGGTCAGGCCGTCGACCACCAGCACGGCGGGCCGCGGGCCGAGCACCTCGAGGTGGACCTGCTGGCCCGGGTCGAGCACCAGGGGCCGGTCGAAGAGCATGTGGGGCGAGACCGGGGTGAGCACCAGCGCCCGCAGCTTGGGCGACAGCAGCGGGCCCCGGGCGGAGAGGTTGTAGGCGGTCGAACCGGTGGGCGTCGACGTGAGCAGGCCGTCGGCGGCGTAGGTGACGAAGGGCTGCCCGTCGATCGAGGCGGCGATGCGCACGGTGTGGCCCGGCACCGTCTTCTCGACCGTGGCCTCGTTCAGCGCACTGCGCTGGGCGGTCAGCTCGCCGTCCGCGCCGCGCACGGTCACGGCCAGCGTCATGCGCTCGTCGACCTCGTAGTCGCCGGCCAGGAAGCGCTCGAGCGCCCCCTCGAGGCCGGCCGGCTCGATCTCGGTGAGGTAGCCGAGCAGGCCGAGGTTGACGCCGAGCACCGGCACCTCGCCGTCGAGGGCGCTGTCCACGGCCCGCAGCAGGGTGCCGTCGCCGCCCAGGCTGACCAGCAGGTCGACCCCGTCGAGGTCGAGCCCCCCCTCGGGGTCGCCCAGCCGCACCGCCTCGTGGCCCCGTGCGCCGAGCCAGGCCGCGGCCCGTTCGGCCACCGCGTCGGCCTCGGGGCGCCGGGGGTGGACGGCGAAGGCGAACTTCGTCACCGGGCCGCCTCCGTCGCCGGGGGCCCGGCGTGGGCCTCGGCCACGGCCGCCTCCACCAGGGCGTCGACGTCCGCCGGCGGTACGGGCGCGCCGCCGGGCGCACGGGCGTGCAGCAGGAATTCGACGTTGCCGGAGTGGCCGGTGATCGGGGACGGCATGGCCCCCATGATGTCTGCTCCCGCCGCCCGGAGCGCGGTTGCCACCTCGGCCAGGGTCCGGCGGTGCACGTCCGGGTCCCGGATGACGCCGCGGCCACGGGACGCCTCGGCCCGGCCCGCCTCGAACTGGGGCTTCACCAGCACCACCAGCGGAGCGCCGGCGGCGACGGCGTCGCCCACCAGCACGGGCACGGCCCGGGTGGCGGAGATGAAGGACAGGTCGGCCGCCACCAGGTCCACCGGCCGGCCGCCGACGGAGTCCAGGGTGACGTCCCGGACGTCCGTCCGCTCGAGGTTGGTGACCCGGGGGTCGGTGCGCAGCCGCTCGTGGAGCTGACCGTGCCCGACGTCGACGGCCACCACGTGGGAGGCGCCCGCCTGCAGCAGGCAGTCGGTGAAGCCGCCGGTCGAGGCCCCGGCGTCGAGGCACCGGGCGCCCGAGGGATCGATGGCGAAGCGGTCGAGGGCGGCGGCCAGCTTGGCGCCGGCCCGGCTGACGAACGGCGGGGGTCCGGGACGCAGCTCGATGGGCTCGGCCGGGGACACCATCCGGGCTGGCTTGTCGGCCACCGCGCCCGACACCAGGACGGCGCCCCGGGCGATCAGCTCGACGGCCTGGGGACGGCTCTCGGCCAGGTTGCGGGCGACCAGCGCCCGGTCGAGGCGCTGGCGGGCGGGAGGCGTCAGCCGGCCGATCCGGTGGCCGGCGCCTGGGCGGCGGTGCTCTTCTTGGCCGGCGCCTTCTTCGCAGCCGTCTTCTTGGCCGGTCCCTTCTTGGCCGCGCTCTTCGTGGCCGGAGCCTTCTTGGCGGCCGACTTCTTCGCAGCCGTCTTCTTGGCCGGCGCCTTCTTGGCGGCCGTCTTCTTGGCCGGGGCCTTCTTGGCGGGAGTCGACCGGCCCAGCAGTGCGGCGACCTGGGTGGCGAGGTCCTCGAGGTTGGTGATGCCGACGGCGCCGAGCTGACGCGTCACCTCGGAACGCACGACCGAGACGATCACCTCGGTGCCCTGACGGCCCCGCTCGAGCAGCTCGTCGACCCGGGCCTTGGCCTCGTCGGTCTGGAGGTCGCCGCTCTTCACGAGCTCGGCGACGAGCTCCTCGGCCTTCTTGCGGGTCATGGTGGTGAAGGCGATACCTGCGTCGATGTACCGCTGGAGGGCGTCGTTGGGGGCCATGGGACGAGTGTATCCCGGGTGCTAGCCCGTAGCAAGCACTTTGCTAGCAATAAGCACTTTGCTAACCGACGCGTGCATCAGCGGGCGGGCAGTGCCGCCACCACCGACACGAAATCGGCAGCCCGCAGCGCCACGGGGCAGTCGACGGGGACGCCCGGGGGCGTCACCCCGCTGTCGACCAGGACGAACGGCACGCCGAGGCGCTCGGCCAGCGCGCCGTCGGTGCCGGGCTGGTCCCCCACCACCAGGGCGGGCGGCGACCCGGGCCCGAGCAGGCGCGAGCGGACGTAGTCGACCGTGGGGCCGTTCGGCTTGCCCGCCACCACGGGGGTGACCCCGGAGGCCGTGGTTACGGCGGCCAGCAACGCCCCTGAGCCCGGCAGCAGGCCCTCGGGGGTCGGATGGGTGGGATCGCTGTTGGTGGCGACCAGGCGGCCGGTGTCGCGGGCCACCGCGGCGATGGCCGACAGGGCGGCGAAGTCGAAGTCCCGGCTCCACCCGACCACGGCGGCATCCCGCCGGCCGTGGTCCGCCACCTCGACGCCGTGCTCGGCCAGGGCCTCGAGCAGCCCGGCCTCGCCCAGCAGGTGGACCCGCTCCCCCGGCTCGAGCAGCGACGCCGCCACCCGGGCCGACGTCACCAGGTCATCGGAGTCGGCCTCGATGCCCACCCCGCGGAGGCGGGCCTGCAGCTGGGCGGTGGTGGGGGCCGAGTTGTTGGTGGCGTAGACCACCCGCACCCCGCGTGCGGCCAGTTCGGCCACCGCCCCCCCGACGTCGCCGATGGGCTCGCCCGCCAGCCACAGCACCCCGTCGAGGTCGACGATCCAGATCGCCGCGTCGGCCACGACGGCCGGCGTCGGGGTCATTCGGGGGCGGGCTCGGAGGTGTCGGTCTCCACGGGCGTCTTGGTCACCCGCCGCCGGGTGGCGGCGGCCAGCTGGTTGGCCGACTCGAGCGACCGGGTGATGAGGCCGGCCAGCGCCGAGCGTTCCACCGACCCGGCCACCGGCTCGGGGTCGGGCGGGGTGAGTTCGATGCCCACGGCCTCGACCACCTCGGTGGCCCCGGTCACCTCGGGCGAGGGCGGCACCGGGCGGGTCGTGAGGTCGGCGATCCGCTCGCCGGTGATCCGGGCGGCCCGCTCCCAGTAGGAGCGGAACATGCCGATGTCGAAGGCGCCGTCCCGTACCCGCGCCTGGTCGAGCAGGCGGGCCGGCGGGTTCTTGAGGTCGCGCACGATGTGTAGGGCGGCCAGCACCTTCAGGAGGTACCACGTCGGATCCCACTCCCACCAGCGGAAGCCCTGGCGCACGGACGCCGGGAGGTAGTGGTGGTTGTTGTGCCAGCCCTCGCCCCCGGTGATCACGGCGATGATGGCCGAGTTCCGGCTGGTGTCCGGGGTGGCGTACCGCCGGCGACCGACGACGTGGGCCATCGAGTTGACCAGGAACGTGCCGTGCCACAACAGGACGGTGGACAGGAAGAACCCGATGAGCAGGCCGCCCCAGCCGAAGAGCAGGAACGTGGTGATGGCGAGGGCCCAGGGACCGACCCAGCTGTGCCGCTCGAGCCAGCGCAGTTCCGGGTAGGCGGCGAAGTCCTTGATGCCGTCGAGGTCGGTGGCCTTGTACTTGGTGGAGAGGATCCAACCCACGTGGCTCCACCAGAAGCCCTCGCGCGGCGAGTGCACGTCGCCGTCGACGTCGGTGTAGCGGTGGTGGATCCGGTGGTGGCCGGCCCACCACAGCGGTCCCTTCTGGACGGCGGTGGTGCCGCCGAAGGCCATGACGAACTGGGCGACCCGGCCCATCTTGTACGTCTTGTGGGAGAAGTAGCGGTGGTAGCCGGCGGTGATGCAGAACATCCGGGTCACGTACAGCACGGCGCACAGCACCCAGTCCTGCCAGGTCACGGTCACGAAGAAGGCGGCCAGCGGCGCCGCGTGCACGGCGAAGAACGGGATGGCCGACACCCAGTCGGTGCGGACCTCGTCGTCCGGTGCGGGTGCGGGGGCCGGGGGTGTCTGTGCGGTGGCTGCGGTCATGGGTGGGGGCCGCCGCTCGGTCGCGACAACCCCCGCAGCGTAGTGGAGCGCGGCCGACCCGTTCGGCGGCTCACGAGACGACGTAGAGGTCGCCGTTGGAGCCCTTGACGACCTTGATGGCGGTCAGGCCCGAGGTGGCCGGCCCCTGGATGACCGCGCCCGTCCTCGCGTTGAACTCCGAGCCGTGGCACGGGCAGGCGATGAGGCGGGCCGAGGCCTGGTAGGCGACGGTGCAGCCGGCGTGGGGGCAGATGGCGTCGAACGCCTTGTACTCGTCGGCCGTCTGCTGGATGACGAGGGACGGGTCGCCCGTCTTCGGGTCGTTGAAGGCGGCCGAGCCGCCGACCGGGACCTGGGTGGCCGGGCCGATCGACGTGCCCTTGGGCAGCGGTGCCGTGGTGGAGGTGGTGCCGCCGGCCGCCGCCGTGGTCGACGTCGTGGCGGGCGGTGCGGTGGTGGTGGTCGTGGTGGCGGCCGCGTCCCGCGTCGGTGACGACGAGAGCGCCCGGCCGAGGCCGGCCACCGCGCCGATCAGCACGGCGGTGGCGCCGGCGAAGATCCCGATGACGGCGCCGCGTGACACGGCACCCTCGGGAGCCGGTCCGCTGCCGGCCATGCCCAGGGCGGGTGCCTGCCGGGCGGCCAGCCACGTGTCGATGGCCGGTGCGCCGGCCGCCCCGGCCAGCACGAAGGGGGTCCAGGCGAACAGGAAGACGATGTCCGAGCCCGTGAAGTAGGGCCGGGAGTGGAAGGAGATGGCCAGGAACAGGCTGAGCGACACCAGCATCCCGCCGACCGCCGCCACCCGGGTCAGCAGCCCGAACAGGGCACCGGCGCCGATGGCCACCTCGGCCACGGCGATGAGGGCGCCGATCAGCGACGACGCCCCGGTCAGGTGCCCGAGCAGCCCGCCGATGGGGCTGGTGTGGGACGCCCCGACCAGCTGGGCGTGGATCGAGACCGGGCTCGAGGCGCGGAAGAAGTCGGGGTTGGCCAGCTTCTGCAGCCCGGCGAAGAGAAAGGTGACACCCAGGAACAGCCGGAGCGGCAGCAGGTACCACCCCGCGGCGATCGTCCCGTCGGCGGCGCGCACCGCCCACATGTCGGCCGGCGCGTCGGCGGTGGAGGCAACCGCATCCGATCGCTCGGACGCCGCCCTCACCCGTCGGGACGCGTTGGAGGTCACGTAGTCTCACCCATGAGGGCGAACATACATGTTGCCCGTGCCTGGGGACGGTCACCGGCGGCGGTCTACACTCGTCACGTGGAACCGACCGCGACCACCGTGAGCGGCATCGCACCGACGACCGACGACCGGTCGAGGGCCGACCAGGCCATGCGGAGCCTGCTGCGCGTGCCCGAGGAGCAGGCCAAGCTCCCGGAGTCCTCGACACACCGCATCTTCGGCGCCTCGATCCTGCTGTCGGCCACCCGCTGCCTGCTCAGCTACATCGTGCTGCCGATCCTCCTGCCGCTCCTGGGCCTGGCCAAGGGGGTGGGACCGATCGTCTCCATCCCGGTGGGCGTGCTGGCCCTCACGTTCGACGTGCTCGGGATCCGCCGGTTCTGGCTGGCCGACCACCACCAGAAGTGGCTGTTCTCGGCGCTGTACGCCGTCGTCGGCGCCATGGTGTTCACCCTGCTGGTGGTGGACATCGTCGACCTCGTCGGCTGAGCGCCCCGCCTCCCGGGCGGGTCGGACTCAGGGTGTGACGATCGGGAAGTTCCGGTCGGCGAGCTCCACCACCGCCACCACCCGGTCCAGCACGCCGACGTCGCCCTCGTGCCCGATCCCGTCGAGTCCTCCACCGAAGAGCACGCCCAGCATCTGGGGGCGGGTGAGGGTGAGTGTCAGATCGGCCGGCGTCGGCGGGTCGGCCACGACCCGGTGGGTGAGCACGCCGTTGCGCAACAGGAGACGGTAGGTCTCCTCCAGGTCGGTGAAGTGCCAGTCCATGGTTAGCTCCTCGTCCCACGCCTTCGGCCCGTCGATGCGGATGGCCACCGCGTCGAACAGCTGGGAGGCGGTCAGGGCGGACAGCAGCTCGGGCGAGCCGATGGCGACGCCGCTGTCGGCCACCCCGTTGCGCAGCTCGTACGCGCCGGTCAGGAAGAAGTTCCGCCAGGTGCCGTTCTCCGAGCCGTAGGCCAGCCGGTCGTAGACGTCGGCCAGCTGCAGCTTGGCCGTGGGGTGGTCGGGCTCGGCGAAGACCACCCGGTCGAGCAGCTCGGCGGCGAAGCGGAGGTCGTCGCGCTCGGCGTAGCCCCGGGCCAGCTCCACCACGGCGTCGGCACCGCCCATGCACTCGACGTAGCGGAGCGACGACTCGACCGGCGGGTGCTGCCACAGCCGGGCCGGGTTGCCGTCGAACCAGCCCAGGTAGCGCTGGTACACGGCCTTCACGTTGTGGCTGACCGAGCCGTAGTAGCCGTGGGTGTGCCAGGCCTGCTCAAGCGCCGGCGGCATGACCATGGCCTCGGCCGCCTCCGCGCCGTTGAGCCCCTTGTTGAGCAGGCGGAGCGTCTGGTCGTGCAGGTAGGCGTAGAGGTCACGCTGGAGGGCCAGGTAGTCGGCCACCTGGTCGCCTCCCCACGTCGGCCAGTGGTGGGAGGCGAAGGCGACATCCGACCGGCCCGCGAAGAGGCCGATCGCCTCGTCGAGGTAGCCGGCCCACACCCGCGCGTCGCGCACCACCGCCCCGCGCAGCGTCACCAGGTTGTGCAGGTTGCGGGTCGCGTTCTCGGCCATGCACAGGGCGCGGTGGTCGGGGAAGTAGAAGTTCATCTCGGCCGGACACTCGGTACCGGGCGTCACCTGGAAGACGATGCGGACCCCGTCGAGCACCTCCTCCTGTCCGGTGTGGTCCACGATCACCGTCGGGGCCACCAGGCCCACCGTGCCCGTCGAGTTGGTCATGCCGAGCCCGCAGCCGATCTGGCCGGCCGGTCCCTTCTCGAGGCCGGCGCCGTACATGTAGACGGCCCGGCGGGTCATGGCCACCCCGGCGTAGACGTTCTCCGAGACGGCGGACTCCATGAAGCCGTCGGGGGCCAGGATGGGCACCTCGCCCGCCAGGACACCGTGCACCCCGCCGAAGTGGTCGACGTGGGCGTGGGTGTAGATGACCGCCGTCACCGGCCGGTCCCCCCGGTGGGTCCGGTAGAGCGCCAGGGCCGCCGCCGCCGTCTCGGACGAGATGAGCGGGTCGATGACGATGACGCCGGTGTCGCCCTCGACCAGGGTCATGTTGGACAGGTCGAGCCCGCGCACCTGGTAGATGCCGTCGGTCACCTCGTAGAGCCCCTGGCGCGACACCAACTGGCCCTGGCGCCACAGGCTCGGGTGGGCCGTGTCCGGGCAGTCGCCCTGCAGGAAGGCGTAGGCGTCGTTGTCCCACACCACCCGGCCCGACGCATCGGTGATGACGCAGGGGTCGAGGGCCCCGACGAAGCCGCGGTCGGCGGCGGCGAAGTCGGCCCGGTCGTGGAACGGGAGGTCGGTGGTGGCGGAGTCGCTCATGGGCGTCAGTCAACCAGAAGCGGGGTGCCGGGCGGACCCGGTCGGGCCGCCGTCCCGTACGCTGCGGGAGCGGCGCCGGTTGCACCGACGGTCCGGCGCCGGTACGTCACCGACCGACCACGGGAGTCGCCATGCTGACCATCGGGCTCAACCACGTCGCCACCCTGACCAACGACGCCGCCCGCCTCCACGCCTTCTACGAACAGGTCTTCGAGGCCGAGGTGGTCCGTGACGGCCCCGAGGTGGACGGCCAGGACGCCGTCCGGCTGTCCGTCATCCGGATCGGGCCGTGGGCCGAGCTCAACGTCTTCCAGGTCGACGGCAACACCGAGGCCGACCGCCAGGTGCCGATGTTCGGCCGGGGCCGGCTGGACCACTTCGCGCTGCAGGCCGCTTCGGTGGAGGACTTCGAGACCATCCGGGACCGGCTCATCGCACGGGGCGCGGCCGACTCGTTCGTGACCGACTTCGGCCCCGTGCTGAGCATCTTCTTCCGCGATCCCGACGGCCTCGAGGGCGAGGTGTGCGTGACCAACCCCGACGCCGTGCCCGGGGTGCACCACCCACCGGGCACCCCGGCCGCCCGCTACGTCGTGGCCGACGGCTGACCCGCTGACCGGCTGACCGGCTGACCGGCGGACGCCTGGACACCCGCACCGGCGCGTCCGTCGTGCCTTAGGGTGTCGGACGCGTACGCAAGGGGGACGGCATGAGCGGTGCGGTGACGGTGGGAGGGGCGGCCACCACGGAGGCGTGGACGCTGGTCCGGTCGATGCTCGACGACATGGCGACCATGGTGGAGGCCGAGTCGGAGACGGAGCTCGAACTGCTGGAGGGCTACCGGGCCCTCGGCCGGGTGACCGCGCTGGCGGCCGAGGTGTCGCTCGACGTAGACCCCGACCTGCCCTGGTTCTTCCCCATGAACTCGCCGGCCCGCATGGTGGGCGGGCCCAACCCGGACGGCGCGTACCACCTGGCCATGATCGACGGTAGCCGGCGCTACCGGGTGCGCGGCACCCGCCGCACCGTCACCTACCTGGGCTTCCAGGTCCTGGCGGGGCGGGGGCTGACGCCCCGGCGCATGGCCGCCCACGTGTCCGACACCGACCTCGTCCTCGACGACGACGGGCGGTTCGCCTTCGTGCTGTCCGCGTCGGAGCCCACGACGGCGGAGCTGGCCGGCGCGGTCTGGGTGCCCATCCCCGAGGATGCGTCCGGCATGGTGGTGCGCCAGTACATCGCCGACCGGTCCGTCGAGCAGGAGGCGGAGTTCGCCATCGAGCCGCTCGACCCGCCCGGCGTGCCGGCCCGTCCGACCGACGAGGGCCTGGCCGAGCAGCTGACGGCGTGGGGCTGGACGGTGGCCAAGCTGCTGACCCTCCACCACGGCGTCCTGCCGGAGGCGCTGGAGCGACCGAACGAGCTGCTCACGGTGGCGGCCGAGGCGCTCGGGGGCGAGAACACCACCCCCGACAACCTCTACGTCCTCGGGACGTACCGGCTGGCCCCGGACGAGGCGCTGACCATCGAGTTCACGCCGCCGGGCACCCGCTACTGGAACGTCTCGGTCGAGAACATCTGGCACGAGTGCATCGACTCCCGCCGCCGACACAGCTCGGTCACCAACGCCGCCCTCACCCCGCGTCCCGACGGGACGGTCCGGGTGGTGGTGTCGGCCACCCCGCCGCCGTCGGCGCCGGTCGGCGCCCCGGAATGGCTCGACACCGGCGGGCGCCACCGAGGCTTCGTCTGCGTGCGCTGGCTCGACAACCCCCGTCCGCCCGACGTGCGCACCGCCGTCGTGCCCGTAGAGGAGGCCTGACATGTCCGACCGATTCGACGCCGACACCATGGTGGCCAACGCCATGGCCACCACCGGCCTGTCCGACCTGGGCGACCCCACCTGGCGCGACGGCCTGGAGCGCCTGCTCGACGGCCTCGACCGGCAGGCCCGGCTCAATGATCTCGGCCACACGATCGTCGACGCCGAGATGGTGAATTACCTCTCCACCCGCATGCGGATCCTCGAGTGGCGGCGCACCCACCCCGAGGTGGCCGGGGGGGCCATCACCCGCCCGATCGTGATCGTGGGCCAGCCCCGGACGGGCACCACCATCCTCTACGACCTGCTGGCCCAGGACCCGGCCAACCGGGCCCCGCTCACGTGGGAGGTCGACCAGCCGGTGCCGCCGCCGGAGACGGCCACGTACACGACCGACCCGCGCATCGCCGAGTCGGAGGCCATGGCGGCCATGCCCGACCTGATCATCCCGGGCTTCACCGACTTCCACCCCATGGGCGCCACCCTGGCCCAGGAGTGCGTCCGCATGACGGGGTCGGACTTCAAGTCGATGATGTTCCCGCTGCAGTACGACGTGCCGGACTACAACCGGTGGCTGCTCCACGAGGCCGACCTCGCTCCCACCTACCGCTGGCACCGCATCTTCCTGCAGCACCTCCAGAGCGGCCACGCCGGCGACCGGTGGCTGCTCAAGTCGCCCTGTCACCTGTGGCACCTGGGCGCCCTGCTGGACGAGTACCCCGACGCCCTCATCATCCAGACCCACCGGGACCCGGTCACGGTCATCTCGTCGGTCAGCGCGCTGGCCGCGCTGCTCAGGGCCATGGCCAGTGACGACCCGAGCGTGTCGGTGGCGGCGGCCGAGTACGCCGAGGACATCATCCTCGGCCTCGACCGGTCGGTGGCGGCCCGGGTGGACGGCACCGTGCCCGCCGACCAGGTGGTGGACGTGCAGTTCGGCGAGTTCATGGCCGACCCGTTCACCACCATCGGGGCCGTCTACGACGCGCTGGGGATCGAGTACACCGCCGAGGCCGAGTCGGCCATGCGCGCCTTCCTCGACACCCACCCCGGCGACGGGGGCGGGGCGGGCAGCCGGTACACCTTCGCCGAGACGGGGCTCGACGCCGACGAGCTCCGGGAGCGCTGCGCCGCCTACCAGGAGTACTTCGCCGTGCCCAGCGAGGCCCTGCGGTGAGCGCGGGGCGCGACCTGCCCGGGGCCTACACGGCCACCCGGCGGGAACTGCAGCGGTTGGCCACCCACGTGCCGGCCCGGGCCCGGGCGACCCACGGGGGCCACTTCGGCCTGCAGGTGACGCCCTCGGGCATCGGCACGCCACCCTTCGGCCCCGACGACACGGTCATCCGCCTGGCCGGCACCACCCTGGTGGTGGAGCGCCGGACGCCGGACGGGGTCGACGCCACCGCCACCGCCCTCGCGGGCCGGTCGCTGGCCGAGGCGGCCGGGGCGGCCGGGGTCGACCTCGGCACGCCGTTCTCCCCCGGCGCCGACGCGGTCCCGGTGGGCGACCCGGATATGCCGATGGCGCTGGACGCGACCTCCGTGGAGGTCCTGTTCGCCTGGTACCGGCTCGGCGCACGGGCGCTCGACGCCCTGCTCCCCCATCTGGCGGCGCCGACCGCCGCCCAGCTGTGGCCCGAGCACTTCGACCTGGGGCTGGGCGACGGGGCCACCGGCGGCGGGCTCAACCTGGGCGCGTCGCCCGGCGACAGCTCCGTGGACGAGCCCTACCTCTACGTCGGCCCCTGGACCGACGCCCGTCCGGGCGACCCGGCCTACTGGAACGCCCCCTTCGGCGCGGTGGTGACCCGGTCGGCACTCCAGCAGGCCGACGACCCCGAGACCACCGCCGTGGACTTCCTGCGACGGGGCGTCCGCCTGCTCGGCGGGACCTGAGGGGCCTGACCGGTCAGGCCCCTCGCCGGAACCACCGGCCCGACCGGGGCCCGGTCGGGATGCCGGCACCGTCGGCCAGGGCCACGACCGTGCGGGCCGACGGGTTGACGAGCACCGTGCCGGCGACGTCGACCGTCGGCACCGTCTCGTTGCCCTCGGCGTGCTCCCGCACGAACGCGGCGGCGTCCGGTCGGCTCCAGATGTCGACCTCGACCGTGGGCAGTCCCGCCCGGCGGAGGCCGTGGCGAAGCCTGGCGCAGTAGGGGCACCCCCGGCGCCAGTAGACGGTGACGGTCGGACCGGGCTCCGCCGCCTCCGGGGCCGGATCGTCCTCCGGCCCGCTCACGCCGGGCGCCAGTCGGGGTGCAGCCCCTCCACCAGGGCCAGCTTCAGGCCCTTCACCGTCTGGCCGTTCTCCAGTGCCTCGGGGTGGTCGACCATCCAGGCGATGGCGGCGGCCGGCACCGACGGCGGCGCACCCGTGTAGTGGCCGACCAGGCCGAGCGCCGCCGCGTTCACCACCTGTCGCTCGGTCTCCACGTAGCCGGGGTCGAGGTTGTAGGCCCGGATGCCCCGGTCGCCCAGCTCGACGGCCAGTAGCGGGGCGAACCGGTGGGCCGCGGCCTTGGAGGCGGCGTAGGCGACGCCCCACCCGCCCTGGCCGACCGGGCCGGGAGGGTCGGCCGTGGCCGTGTGGGAGGTCACGTCGACGATGGTGCCGCCGCCACGGGCCAGCATGCCGGGCAGCACGGCCTGGATGAGGACGAACGGGGCGACCGCGTTGGCGGCCAGCTTGGCCTCGAGCTGGGCCACGTGGAGGTCCTCGATCGGCACCATGCTGCCCGGGGCGGTGTCCACCGCGTTGTTGACCAGCAGGTCCACCCCGCCCCAGGCCGTCTCCACCCGCTCGACGGCGGCCCGCAGGGCGTCGTGGTCGTGGAGGTCGGCCACCAGTTCGAGGGCCTGCCCCCCGGCCTCGCGCACGCCCTCGCCGGTCTCCTCCAGACTGCCGGGCAGCGGACGCCCGGCGCCCGTGTCCGAGTCGTCGCGCCCCTCCCCCCGGCGGGCGGTCCGTCCGGTGACGGCCACGTCCCAGCCGCCGGCCGCCAGGGCCAGTGCCGTGGCCCGGCCGATGCCGCGTGTGGCCCCGGTCACGAGGGCCCGACGTCGGGCCGTCCGGTCGTCCGGGCCGGTCATCGGCGGGCCCGGATCCGCGAGGCGGGCTGGTAGCGGGGTCCGGCTGTCTCGTCGACGCGCTGCAGCAGCAGCTCGCACGAGGGCTCGAACGACTCGGCGAAGGCGGTGGCGCCGGGCTCGCCCAGCCGCTGCCACGGCAGAACGGTCAACCGGTCGGTGTCGTCCTCGAGCTGCTGGCGGAGGGCGGTGCCGGCGTCGGTGACCTCGCGGCCAGCCGCCAGCCCCCGGGCCTCGAGGGCGTCCCATCCGGCCTCGATGTCGTCGACCGCGGTGCCCCGTGAGAGGGCCAGCCAGTCACCGTCGTAGCCCAGCCAGGCGTTGTGCAGGATGGACGCCTCGGCGTGGGTGAGGCCGGCGGCCACCACCAGGGCCCAGTGCGTGTCGCCCCGCCACTCGCGCAGGCAGTTGACCGCGTGCCAGCCCGAGAGCACCGGGTCGTCGGGGCGCGGCATGCGCAGGTGGGCACCGAAGAACACCCGCCCGACCATCGGCAGCCCGTCGACCACGTCCCACAGCGCCGGCCCGACGTCGGCCAGCACCGGCGGCAGGTCCGGTGCGTACGCCGCCAGCCCCTCGAGCACGGCCTCGTCCCGGGCCGCCCACATGGCGGCGAACCCGTCGGCGTCCAGCAGGTCGAACACGGCGGCGATGCCGAGCGGGCTGATGGAGCCGAAGGCGGCGGTCACCGCGGCGGGGCCGGCCGGGGCCAGGGGCGCGCAGCGGGCGGCGATGTAGCCCAGCGGGCCGGCGAACCCCTCGGGCAGGCCCAGGCGCTCGTAGCGGACCACCGCCCCCGGGTCCCAGTAGATCCAGCCGACGGTGGTCTGCACCGATCGGGCGTTGCGCTCGGCGACGGCCGTCCAGTCGGTCATGGCACCAGTGTGCCCGACAGCCGGCGCCGGCGGCGGGCCGGGTGGCCGGGCGTCCTCACCCGTCGAGGGGCAGGGTCAGCGTGGCGGTGCCCGAGACGTGGTCGCCCAGGTGGGTGGCGGCCCGGAAGCCGATCTCCACCACGCCGAGGTCGCCCTCGGTGGACACCGCCGTCACCGCGCCCGTGTAGACGACGGTGTGGCCGGGGTGCACGGGCACGCCCAGCCGGATGGCCAGCCGGGTCACCATGGCGTCGGGGCCGCCCCAGTCGGTCAGGAACCTGGAGCAGTAGCCGGTGTCGGACAGGATGTTCATGAAGATGTCCGGCGCCCCCTGGGCCGCGGCGTAGTCGCGGTCGTGGTGCACGGGCATGAAGTCCCGGGTGGCGATGGCCCCGGCGGCGATGAGGGTGGCCGTCAGTGGCACGGTCAACGTGGGCAGCTCGTCGCCCACCGCCACCTCGCGGAAGCGCGCCGGGCTCATGCCGCGAACCCGGACGGGTCGAACTTCAGGATGCGGAAGGTCTGGCGCCCCACCACCTCGTCGGGCTCGACGGTGTAGGTGGTCACCCACGTGACGAACCGGCCCTTGCCCATACGGGTGGTCTTCTCCTCCGAGATCGACTCGAACACGGTGCGGGACGACACGACCTCACCGAGGTGGACGTAGCGGACGATCTCGAACTCCGAGTTGGTGGCCAGGGTGGCGGTGTAGCCGGCCCGGTCCAGCACCGACAGCGCCGTCTCCTCCTCGGTCTCGACCGGCGAGCCGCCCCGCTCGGCGATGCCCTCGAGCAGTGGCGTGGGCATCGTCCACGTCTGCAGCATGAGGGGCGGGGCCACGATCTGGCCGAACCTCGACCGGGCCGCCGCCTCCGGGTCCACGTAGACCGGGTTGGCGTCGGCGAAGGCGGCCGCCCAGTGCCGGATCATCGGCTGGTTCACCGGGTCGGGGGCCACCGAGGGCCCACCCCGTCCCACCGGCTGTCCGATCAGCGCCTGCAGCTGGTCGTCGAGCGTCTCCTCGGCCACGTCGTCCCCCCTTCGCCCGGCGACAGGGGCGCCGCCGTCGGCGAGGACGCTGTCATAGGCGGGCGCCGACTGTCCAACGGAGGGTCAGGCGCCGGCCTTCTTGAGCTGGGACCGGAGGACGAAGCCGCCGACCAGCTCGAGCAGGCCCATGATGATGAACCAGATGCCGAGCAGCGTGGCCAGCGCGTTGACCGAGGACGACGGCACCGACACCACCACGATGCCGGCGATGAGGCTGACCAGGCCGAAGCCGATGGCCCAGCCCCGCACGCCCTTGGCGCCGCCCATGATGCCGCCCATCAGGGCCACGATGCCCTGGACGATCCACACCACACCGATGAGGAGGCCGATGGCGGCCTTGGTCAGGTCCAGGTGCCGGATCATCACGACGCCGATCACCACCTCGAGCAGCCCGGCGATGGCCACCCACGCCCGGTGCTGCTCGTCGTGGTCGAGCGCCCGGATGAAGTGGAAGATCCCGCCCAGGATGAGCAGGGCCCCGATGAACACGCACACGACGCTGAGCGACGTCGACGGGTGGAAGGCCAGCGCGATGCCGAGGCCGAGCGTGATGATCCCCACCACGAGCTCGACCTGCCACACCACCTTGCTCGGCACCCCGCCCTGCACCACCACCACTTCCGGATCTGTCGGCATCCTGGTTCCTTTCGCTGCTGAAACGCGGCCGGGTCAACGGTAGCGGCGGACCCCCCGGACCTGGGGGATGCGCGGGCCCTACGGGTCGGACCGCGGGCCGCGGCCGTCGGGCCGGCGCAGCCGCCGGTACCAGGGCCGGCCGTCGCCCGACGTGCGGAGCAGCGTGTACGTGACCATGTAGACGACGGCCAGCAGCACGGCCAGGACGCACCACCACACCACCATCATCGGCGGGCTGCCCGGTCGTCGGCCATGCCCCATCCTCCCATCCCGGCGCCCAACCGGGCGCACGGACACCGCCCGTGGCGGGCGCGGCCACCTCCGGGTGTGCCACGATCGGCGGAACGGATGTCGGGCCGTCGGGCCCGCACGAGGAGGGACCGACCATGGAGACCCAGGCAGCTGTCCTCTGGGGGCAGAACGAGGACTGGAAGATCGAGACCATCGAGCTCGACCCGCCCAAGGCCGGCGAGGTGCTGGTCAAGCTGGCCGCCTCCGGCATGTGCCACAGCGACGAGCACTTCCGCACGGGGGACCTCGGCGGCATCTACCCCATCATCGGTGGCCACGAGGGCGCCGGCGTGGTCGAGGAGGTTGGTGCCGGGGTGACGGACCTCGCCCCCGGCGACCACGTCGTGTTCGGCTTCATCCCCGCCTGCGGTAAGTGCCCCTCGTGCGCCCGCGGCCACTCCAACCTGTGCGACGTCGGGGCGACCCTCATGATGGGGACCCAGTACGACGGAACCCACCGCCACCACTCGATGAGCGGCATCGACCTCACGACGGCCGTGTGCCTCGGGACGTTCGCCCACCACACCGTGGTCAACCAGGCCTCGTGTGTGAAGATCCTCCCCCACTACCCGCTGGACAAGGCCTGCCTCATCGGTTGCGGCGTCACCACCGGCTGGGGCTCGGCCGTCTACACCGCCGAGGTGCGGCCGGGTGACGACGTGGTCGTGATCGGCATCGGCGGCCTCGGCATCTCGGCCATCCAGGGGGCGAAGCTGGCCGGCGCCGAGCGGATCTTCGCGGTGGACCCGGTGGCCTTCAAGCGGGACGAGGCTCTCAAGTTCGGCGCCACCCACGTGGCCGCCAGCATCGAGGAGGCCACGCCGTTGGTCAACGAGGTCACCTGGGGCAAGAACGCCGACAAGGTGATCATGACCATGGGAGTGGGCGACGGCTCGCTCATCGAGAGCGTGATGCAGCTGACGGCCAAGCGCGGCCGGGTCGTGGTCACCAACATCCACCCGATGGCCGAGACGACCGTCAACCTGTCCCTGACCTGGCTGACCCTGTTCGAGAAGCAGCTGGTGGGCACCGTCTTCGGCTCCGCCAACATCCGCTACGACATCCCGCACCTCCTGCGGCTGTACGAGCAGGGCCAGCTCGACCTCGACAACATGGTGACCCGGACGTACTCGCTCGACGGCGTCAACGACGGCTACGCCGACATGCTGGAGGGCCGGAACATCCGCGGCGTCATGATCTACGACTGACGACCGACGGCCCCGTCACGGGGTGCCCGTACCGCCCACCTACCATGGCGAGGTGGACGACGGACTGCAGCGGGTGCTGGGCGACCTGGAGGACTACACCGCCGCGGCCGTGCAGCTGCGCGACGAGCTGGACCGACTCATCGCCTGGAACGCCGAGGACGCCGAGTACCTGCGGTCGGGCATGGCCATCACGGACTCGATGCGCCGGGCCGACTCGGCCCGACGCAGCCGCGACCTCACGCGATACCTCGACGAGTTCGAGTCCGTCCGGCGGGCCGTGCGGGTCTCGGTGACGGCCCTCATGCTCGACGACGGCAACACGGTGACCGAGGTCGGCGACGCCTTCGGCGTGTCGCGGCAGCTGGCCCACCGCTTCGCCACGGACCGGAGCGCCACCGGCGGCCCGGCTGGACCGACCGAGGAGGTGGGCCCGTGACCGGGCCCGGGGCGGGCGGCGGCCACGACGCGGACGCCGGGGCGGTGCTGCCCGACCGGGTGGCCGACCGGCTGGCCATCGAGGACCTGGCCACCTCGTACGCCTACGCGGTCGACGACCGCGACTGGGCCCGGTGGGAGGTGCTGTTCACCCCGGACGCAATGGTCGACTACACGCGGGCCGGCGGCGTGGCCGGCACCCCCGCCGAGGTCGCCGCCTGGATGCCCGGGGCCATGTCCGTCTTCACGTTCTGCCTGCACACGACCTCGACCCACCAGGTCCGCTTCACGGGGCCCGACGAGGCGGTCGGCCGGGTGCACGTCTTCAACCGCAACGGGGTCGAGTGGCACGGGACCCAGGAGCTGTTCGACGTCGGGGCCGTCTACGACGACCGCTACACCCGTTCCGGTGACCGGTGGCGCATCTCCCAGCGGATCGAGCACACCACCTACGTGACCGGTGGCGGGTTCGCCGACATGATCCGCGGCATGATCAACGACCCCGGCTCGGGGCTGCCGCCCATCTTCGGCTGACGGCCGCCGGGCGCTCAACCGACGGGCTCGGCGCCCACCGTCCCACCGACCTGCAGCACCGCCCGGAGCGCATCGACCTGGTCGGGCACGGCCCGCCACCACATCCACCGGCCGCGCCGCTCACCCGTGATGAGTCCGGCGGCGGCCAGTCGGGAGGTGTGGTGGGAGATGGTCGGCTGGCTGCGACCGAGGGGTCCCTCGAGGTTGCAGCTGCACGTCTCCTCCTGGCTGGCGATGATCGAGAAGATCCGCAGGCGCACCGGGTCGGCCAGGGCGCCGAGCACGGTGGCCAATTGCTCCGCGGCGGCCGCGTCGATCGCCCCCTCCGAGAGCGGCGGGCAGCAGAGCACGTCGGGTCCCACGGATTCGACCGGCACGTCGCACCTCCAGATTGACAGTGGTCGATATGTGGTCCAGAATCACATCGACATCAGTCAATCTAACAGGAGACGCCATGTCCCGGCTGCAACTCGCCCTCAACGTGTCCGATCTCGAGGAGGCGGTGGTCTTCTACTCCTCCCTGTTCGGGGTGGCGCCAGCCAAGGTCCGTCCCGGGTACGCCAACTTCGCGGTGGCCGACCCACCGCTCAAGCTGGTGCTGTTCGAGGGTGGCGACCCGGGCACGGTCAACCACCTCGGCGTGGAGGTGGGCTCGGCCCAGGAGGTGGCGGAGGCGGCGTCCACGCTGGCCGGACGTGGACGGGCCGGTGACCTCGAGGAGGCCACCACCTGCTGCTTCGCCGTCCAGGACAAGGTCTGGGTGGACGGGCCCGACGGGGCCCGGTGGGAGATCTACACGGTGCTGGCCGATGCCGAGCCCGAGGACGGTGCCGGCCCCGGGTGCTGCGGCGTGACCGGCGACGCCGGATCCCCCGCCACCACCTGTTGCTGAGCTCCGTGGGCGGATCATCCGTGCGACTGGACGTCGTGCTGTGGCGTCGCCTGGCCGCCGAATTCCTCGGCAGCGCCTTCCTGGCCCTCATCGTGGTCGGTTCCGGGATCGCCGCACAGCGGCTCTCCCCCGGTGACACCGGCCTCGAACTGCTGCAGAACGCGGTGGTGACGGGTGCCGGGCTCTTCGCCGTGATCCTCGTGTTCGGCGCGCTGTCCGGCGCCCACTTCAATCCTCTGGTGTCCCTGGCTGACGCCGTCTTCGGCGGCCTCGGCTGGCGGGATGCGGCGGCCTACCTGCCCGCCCAGGTGGCCGGGTGCATGACCGGTGCGGTCCTGGCCAACCTCCTCTTCGCGCTGCCCGCCGTGACGGTCTCCACCCACCGGCGGGCCAGCGGTCCCCACCTCGTGTCCGAAGCCGTCGCAACCTTCGGCCTGCTGCTGGTGATCTTCGCGCTGGCCCGCACCGGCAGGACCCGCTCCACGCCGGCGGCGGTGGGCGCCTACATCGCCGCCGCCTACTTCTTCACGTCGTCGACCGCCTTCGCCAACCCCGCCATCACCGTCGGGCGCACCCTGTCCGACACCTTCGCCGGGATCGCCCCCTCGTCGGTGCTCCCCTTCGTGTGCGCCCAGGTGGTCGGGGCCGGCCTGGCCGTGGTGGCCGTGCTGGTGCTGTACCCGGGGCTCGACGCCGCCGAGGCCGCCGACATCGTCGTCCCCCACCTGCGGGACCCGTCCGACCCCGAGACGGCACCGGCCGACCGCCACCGGGAACAGTCGTCATGACCGCCGACCGCCCCGAGGTCCTCTTCCTGTGCGTCCACAACGCCGGACGCTCACAGATGGGCGCGGCGTTCCTGGAACGGGCCGGCGGCGGGCGGATCGTCGTCCATTCGGCCGGTTCGGCGCCGGGCGAACAGCTCAACCCGGCCGTGGTCGCCGTCCTGGCCGAGCGGGGTCTCGACATCTCGGGCAACCGTCCGAGGCGACTCGACGACGCAGCCGTACGAGGTGCCGACGTCATCGTCACCATGGGATGTGGGGACGCCTGCCCCGTGTACCCCGGCAAGCGCTACGTCGACTGGGACCTCGACGACCCGGCGGGACGCAGCATCGACGAGGTGCGGGTGATCGCCGACGAGATCGAGCGGCGGACCGCCGAGCTGGCCACCGAACTGCTCGGGCCGCGTTGACGGCCCAACCGCCGTCGCGAGGCCGCCGGTTAGGATGCGCCCGACCGCACTGACGTGACGAGAGGAACGGGCACTTGGCTGGCGACGGGGCGGACGACGTGTACGGGTCCGACATCTTCACCGAGCCGGACGGCGATCCGGACACGCTGGCCAACCTCGGGCCCCTGGCCCCCATGGCCGGCATCTGGGAGAGCGCATCGGGTGCCGACGTGCACCCCGTGGCCGAGGGGTCCGAGCAGAACGCCTTCGTCGAGCGCTACGAGCTCCAGCCCATCGACCGGCAGACCAACGGGCCGCAGCTGTTCTACGGGCTCCGCTACCACACCCACATCGTCAAGCCCGGCGAGGTCGAGACCTTCCACGACCAGGTGGGCTACTGGCTGTGGGAGCCCGCCACCGGTACCGTCACCCTCACGCTCGGCATCCCCCGGGGGCAGGTGCTGCTGGCCGGCGGGACCGCCGCCGCCGATGCCACCGAGTTCGAGGTCCGGGCGGCCGTCGGCTCCGAGGTCTACGGCATCCTCTCCAACCCGTTCCTGGACCGGAACTTCCGCACCCTGAGCTACCGCATGCACGTGACCGTGCACCCCGACGGCACGTGGAGCTACGAGGAGGAGGGGATCCTCGACATTCCCGGCCGCGACGAGCCCTTCGCCCACGTGGACCAGAACACCCTGCGGCGGGTGGCCCCACCGACACCGAACCCCCTGGCCCGGTCGGCCGAACCCGACGGTAGCCTCGGCATCGGTTCCCTACGACGCGAAAGCAGGACACTGCCATGAACCACCTCTTCCGCGAGCTCGCCCCCGTCACCGAGGCGGCGTGGGAGCAGATCGACGCCGAGGCCACCCGTTCGGTCACCCACGTGCTGGCCGCCCGGCGGCTGGTGGACTTCACCGGACCGCTCGGCTGGGACTTCTCGGCCGTGGACCTCGGGCGTGTCGACCCCCTGCCCGACGGTGCCCCGGCCGGGGTGGAGGCGGCGCTGCGCCGGGTGCGCCCGCTGGTCGAGCTGCGCTCGCCGTTCACGCTGGAGCGCACCGAGCTGGCGGCGGCCGAGCGCGGGGCCACCGACCTCGACCTCGACGCCGTCGTGGCCGCCGGCCGGGCGGCCGGGCTGGCCGAGGACCGGCTGGTGTTCCACGGCTACCCGGAGGGCGGCGTGGCGGGCATCGTCCCGTCGTCACCCCACGAGCCGGTGGCCATCGGCGACGACTACAGCCGCTACCCCGAACACGTGGCCGCGGCGGTGGCCGTGCTGCGGGCGGCCGACATCGCCGGCCCCTACGGCATCGCCCTCGGGTCGCGCTGCTACACCGGGGTCACGGAGACGACCGAGCACGGCGGCTATCCCGTACTCGAGCACCTACGCGAGATCCTGGGCGGTCCGGTCGTCTGGGCACCGGCCGTCGACGGCGCCGTCGTCGTGAGCCAGCGGGGCGGCGACGTCGAGCTGACGGTCGGCCAGGACTTCTCCCTCGGCTACCGCTCGAGCGATGCGGGCACGGTGACGCTCTACCTGGAGGAGAGCGTCACCTCCCGGGTCAACACCCCCGAGGCCGCCGTCCACCTCACCTACCTGTAGCCACCCAGCGTCCGTGACCGTGGCCGACGTCCTGGTGGTGACCGGCAGCGGCGGCATGGGCACGGCCGTGGCACGTCGGTGCGGGACGGGCCGGCCCGTGCTGCTGGCCGATGTCCGGCCCGCCGGTCTCACCGCCGCGGCCGGGGTGCTGCGGGCCGAGGGGCTCGACGTGACCACCCACGTGGTCGACGTGTCGGAGGCCGACTCGGTGGAGGGCCTGGCCGAGGCGGCCGCCGCGCTCGGCCGGGTGGTCCATGTCGTCCACACCGCCGGGCTGTCGCCCGTGCAGGCGACGCCCGAGACCATCGTCCGGGTCGACCTGGTGGGCACGGCCCTCGTCCTCGACGCCTTCGGCCGCCGCATCGCCCCCGGCGGCGCCGGGGTGTGCGTGGCCTCCATGGCCGGCACGATGGCCTCGCTCGACCCCGACCTCGAGCGGCGTCTGGCCACCACGCCCTCCGCCGAGCTGGCCGGCCTGCCCGAGTTGGCGCCCGCCGCCCTGGGCGACGCCGCCACCGCCTACGTGACGGCCAAGCGGGCCAACCAGGTGCGGGTCCGGGCCGCCGCCGTTGCCTGGGGCACGCGTGGCGCCCGGGTCAACAGCGTGTCGCCGGGCGTCGTCGCCACCCCCATGGGCGAGGCCGAGCTGTCCGGACCGACCGGCGAGGTGATGCGCCAGATGATCGAGACCAGCCCGGTCGGGCGGATCGGCACACCGCACGACGTGGCCGCGGCGGTGGCGTTCCTGCTCGGTCCGGACGCCGGGTTCGTGACCGGGGCCGACCTGCTGCTCGACGGCGGCGTGGTGGCCGCCATGGGAGCCTGACCGGGCCGTCGGCGGTCCGGCCCCCTCCAGGGGTGCCGTACGATCGGGCCGGGCACCCGCCGCACGCGCCGGTGCCGAGGAGCCGACCAGGTGGCAGCCACGAGCGACGACGCACCCCGACCGGCCGACGAGGGCGACGTGGCCCCGGACCTCGCCCCACAGGCCATCGAGGACTTCGTGGCCGACGAGGCCTACGACGACGCGGCTGCGGAGCGGTCCGAGGTCGTGCGCCAGGTGCTGGCTGACACCGGCCCTGACGACCGGCTGACCGTGGCCAAGTGGCTCGACGCCGTGCTCGAGGGGACGTCGCCCGACGAGTTCGCCCGACTGCGGAGCACCATCCTGGAACAGGACGAACCCGTCTACGGCTCGGTGCCGCTCCACTCCGACGACGAGCTCGTCGAATTCTGGCAGAGCGGCGTCTACCCCTACAAGAATCTGATGGACCGCCGGACCTACGAGCACGAGAAGTACCGCCTGCAGGTGGAGCTGCTCAAGCTCCAGGCCTGGGTCAAGGAGACGGGCCAACGGATCGTCATCCTCTTCGAGGGCCGGGACGCGGCGGGCAAGGGCGGCACCATCAAGCGGTTCATGGAGCACCTCAACCCGCGGGGCGCCCGGGTGGTGGCGCTCGAGAAGCCCACCGACATCGAGCGGGGGCAGTGGTACTTCCAGCGCTATGTGCGCCACCTGCCGACGGCCGGCGAGATCGTGCTCTTCGACCGGTCCTGGTACAACCGGGCCGGCGTCGAGCGGGTCATGGGCTTCTGCGACGAGCCGGAGCTCATCGAGTTCCTCCGCCAGGTGCCCGAGTTCGAACGCAACCTAACCCGCACCGGGGTGCATCTCATCAAATTCTGGTTCTCGGTGAGCCAGGACGAGCAGCGCCGGCGCTTCGCCGAGCGGGAGCGCCACCCGCTGAAGCAGTGGAAGCTCTCCCCCATCGACCTCGCCTCACTCGACATGTGGGACGCCTACACCGAGGCCAAGAACGACATGTTCGTTGCCACCGACACCGACGAGGCGCCGTGGACCGTGGTGAAGTCGAACTGCAAGAAGCGGGCCCGGCTCAACGCCATGCGCTACGTGCTCCACCGCATGCCCTACCCCGACAAGGACATCGCCGTCATCGGCGAGCTCGACCCGCTCATCGTCGGGCGGGCCAGCGTCCTCTACGAGACGGGCGAGCTGCACCCCCGCACGCACTGACCGCCGGTCCGTGGGCCGGGCCGCCGGATCCGCCTGGCGCCCACGGGGACGCTACGGACCCGACGGCCCTTCGTCGGTGGTGTGGAGGAATCCGAGGGAGGATGGTTCGGACGGGTGGTCACGGTCGCCCTCCGGGCGGGGCGCCGGCTCCTGTGCGGCCACGTACAGGGTGAAGACGTGCCCGGCGCCGCCGTCCGTGCGGCCGCGGGGCGCCGGTCGGTGGGCGGCCCGGCGGCCGGGGTCGATCACCCCGTCCCCCGCATCTCGGTGGGCCTCAGGCCGGTCACCACGGGGTGGAACCAGTCGGTGCCGGCATCGGCCAGCACCTGCACGGCGAGGTCGAAGGCGTCGGCCGGGAGGTTCAGGGCCAGGGCGATCAGCGTGCGGGCCACGGCCTCGACCTGGTCGAGCACGGCCACCTCGGCCCGCCCGCCGTTCAGGCCGTAGACGCTGAGCGACCAGGAGTTCTCGTTCGGGCGGACGTGCACGGTGTAGGTCCGCCGCACCGCGCATCCCCCACGCGCCACCTCACGCATCGTCCACTCCCACCGCATCGCTCCACTGCACCGGACCGACAACGGGCCGTTCCGGCATCCTCTTCCGCAACACTCGCGCCCGGCGGTCCAATTTGCAACAGTGTGCAAACGACGGTCGAGGCCAGCTCCGGGGTGCGTGCCCCTGAGCGGTACCGGCGCGAGGATGGGCCCGATGCCGGAGCCACCGACGCTCGACGAGTTGCGGGCAGCGGCGGTGGCCGACTGCCGCAGGAGCATGGAGGCCAAGGCCCGGCTGGGGGTCACCCTGGACGGGGCCATGGGTGTGGCCGGACACCTGGTCGACGCCATGGAGGCCGGCCGGTCGCTCATCGCCACCATGCGGGAGGTGGAGGCCCATGCGTCCCGCCAGGCGGCCACCGACGCCATACGCGCCTACGAGAGCGCCCGCCACCGCTGCCGGCTGCGGCTGGTGGCCGTGGCCATCGCCGAGGGCGCGTCCGATGCCGACCTCTGCAAGTTGTGGAAGATGAGTCCGGAGATGGTGCGTCGGGCCCGGCGAGAGCTCGCCCGACTCGACGAGCAGGAGGCGGCCTCGGCTCCGGCGGAGTGAGCGGCCGTCAGGCCGGGGGCTGCCAGTCGGGGTCGATCTCGAGGTACTGCATCGCCAGCGCCTCGAGGCCGATGCCGAGCAGCGTCCACTCCTGCAGCGAGCCACCTGGCCCGGTCGGCCGCTCGAAGACCTGCGGCTCGTCCCAGCTCGCCTGGCGGAGGGAGAACCCCGCCGCCATGGCCCCGGTGGACTCGGTCAGCTGCCGCAGCGTCAGTCCCTCCCGGAGGCGGACGCCGAGCAGCCGGTGGCTCCGCTCGAGCAACCCGTCCCACGCCGCCCCGGTGTCCCGGAGGCCCTCGGCCAGTGCCCGGCGCAGTGTCGTGTCGCGCTTGTTCTCGGGGTTGGTGACGGTGACGACCCAGACGCCCACCCACTGCTCCCAGTCGCGGGTGCCCACCCGGCTGTCGATGGCCACGGCGCCGCCCAGCCGGGCGAACTCGACCACCCCGGCCCAGCGGGCCTCCGGGGTCGACACGTCGAACGACTCGAGCAGTGGGCCCACCGCGTCGTGCACGGCCAGCAGCTGGCCCGTCTCGTTGGTGGCGGCCACCACCCGGGCCAGGATCTCCGACTGGAACTCGGCCTGGTCCTTCCAGACCCGGCGGATGACCGAGGCATTGGTGAGACGGACCCCGGTGTCGGCCTCCACCCGCTCGAACACCCGCTTGAAGGTGAGGTCGGCGCCGATCCGCAGGCCGTCCTCGGCCAGGATGGCCAGCCCGGCGTCGACCACCAGCCGGCGGAGCTCCTCGCGGGCGCGACGCGGTGCCCTCGTCGTCGTCGCCATGTCCCGAGTACACCAGGTGTCCGGCGGCACGGTCAACGCCACCCCCGTAGCATCGGAAGGCATGCGAGGCCCGGACGTCGACCCCGTCGCCATGGTCGGCGCCCTCGACCACCGACGGGTCGAGCGCGGCCTGTCCTGGAACTGCACGGCCGGGTTCGCCACGTCGATGGTGCCGGGCGTGCGCATCACCGGCTGGCTGGAGCTCCCGGGTGCCCGGTTCGTGGTGGCCGGCTCGTGGTGAGGCGAGCCGCCCGACCGGTCCTGGCGCTGGTCCTGGCGTTGGTGCTGGGTGCCGTCGCCACCACGGTCACCCCGGCCCACGCCGGGACGGTCCGCCCGCGGACGACCGCCCTGCCCGAGAACTCGGTGTCGGCCTTCGGGGCGGCAGCCGCCGCCGCACCCGGCGTGGCCCTGACCGGCCTGGCGGCCGGCATCGTCGGCATCGCCTCCACCCCGGACGGGGGCGGCTACTGGCTGGTGGCCGCCGACGGCGGAGTGTTCTCCTACGGCGACGCCGCCTTCCACGGCTCGGCCGGGGGCCTCGTCCTCAACGCCCCGGTGGTGGGGATGGCCCCGACCCCCGACGGACGGGGCTACTGGTTGGTGGCCGCCGACGGCGGGGTCTTCTCCTACGGCGACGCTGCCTTCCACGGCTCGACCGGGGGCCTCGTCCTCAACGCTCCCGTGGTGGGCATGGCGTCCACTCCCGACGGGCGGGGCTACTGGTTGGTGGCCGCCGACGGCGGGGTCTTCTCCTACGGCGACGCCGCCTTCCGCGGCTCGACCGGGGGGCTCGTCCTCAACGCCCCGGTGGTGGGCATGGCCGATGCAGGAGCCGGCGGGTACTGGCTGGTGGCGTCGGACGGCGGGGTGTTCGCCTTCGGCGACGCGCCCTTCGAGGGATCGACCGGCGCGCTCGTCCTCAATGCGCCCGTGGTCGGCATGGCCGCCGGGCCCGACGGGAGGGGCTACTGGCTCAGCGGGGCCGACGGTGGCGTCTTCGCCTTCGGCGACGCGCCCTTCGAGGGCTCCGACGGTGGTGCCGCCCGCACCGCCTCGGCGGTCGGCATCGCCGGGCGGGCCGGCGGCTACTGGATCGCCTTCGGCCAGGACCGACGGTCGCTCATCGTCCCGTCCATCGCCGCCTACGTGGCCGGCCGGAGCGACGACGTGACGGTGGCGGTCGAGGACCTCGACACCGGGGCGGTCCTCCAGTTCCGGCCCGGTGTGGTCGAGCACACGGCCAGCACCCTGAAGGTGGACATCCTGGCCGCCCTGCTGGTGCGGGCCCAGTCGCAGGGTCGGGGCCTGACGGCCGCCGAGCAGTCGCTGGCCGTTCCCATGATCGAGGAGAGCCTGGACAGCGCGGCCGACGTGCTGTGGGAGGAGCTCGGCCCCGCCGCGGTCGGCGACGTCGAACGGCAGGCCGGCATGACCGCCACCGTGCCGGCCAGCGACGGGGTCTGGGGCACGACCACCACCACCGCCCTCGACCGGGTGGACATGGTGAAACTGCTGGCCGAGCCCAACGGTGTGCTGAGCGACGCCTCGCGGGCCTACGTGCTCGACCTCATGGAGCACATCACGCCCTCCCAGGACTGGGGGGCGACCGGCGGCGTCCCGCCGGGGGTCACGGTCGCCCTCAAGAACGGCTTCGCCGTCATCGACGGATGGCAGATCAACACCGAGGGCTGGGTCCATGGCGACGGGCGCAACTACCTCATCGGCGTGCTGACCGACAACAACCCGTCCGAGGGCTACGGCATCGACACCGTCGATGCCGTCTCGTCGATCGTCTATCGGGACATGGGCGGCTGACCCGTACTCAACTGCTTGGTTGACTACCCAGCTCAGCGCCGCGTAGTATGCAACCTAATGGTTGAGTACACCACACCGGACACCCGCGGGGACGTGCCGCTGGACGCGGTGTTCGCCGCCCTGGCGGACCCGACCCGCCGGGCCATCGTGCACCGGCTGGCCGCAGGCGAGGCCACGGTCAGCGAGCTGGCCCGGCCCTTCCCCATCACCCTGCAGGCGGTGTCCAAGCACGTCCACGTCCTGGAGCACGCCGGCCTGGTGGAACGGGGCCGGCGGGCCCAGGAGCGGCCGTGCCGCCTCCGTCCCGCCGCACTGGCCGCGGTCAGCGGATGGCTCGGCGACTACCGCACCCTGTGGGAGGCCTCATTCGACCGTCTCGACCAGCACCTCGACGACCACCAGGAAGGGACCCGGCCATGATCGACCACCCGCAGTACATCTCCCTCACCCGTACGTTCGCCGCCCCGCCCGAGGCGGTGTTCGAGGCGTGGACCGACCCGGCCGCCTTCGGACGGTGGTTCGGCACGGCCGCCACCACGGTCGAGGACGTCAGCATGGACGTGCGGGTCGGCGGGGAGTGGCGGGCCCGCATGGTCCTGGGCGAGGGCACCGAGATCGGGTGGCACGGCGCCTACCTCGAGGTGGCGCCGCCCCACCGGCTCGTCCTCACCCTCAGCGACCGTCCCGGTGACCAGTACGAGCAGGTGACCGTCGAGCTGCGCCCGGTCGAGGGCGGGACGGAGATGACGTTCACCCAGTCGGGCGGCAACATGCCCCCCGAGAACTACGCCCAGGCCGAGGAGGGCTGGCGCACCTTCTTCGACGAGCTGGCGACCGGCCTCCCGGTCTGACCGGCCTCAGCCCCGTCGGGGCGACCACTGCCAGCGGCGCAGGGCCAGGTAGGCACCGGCCACGCCCCACACGGCGATGACCAGCAGGTTGTGCCAGGCCCACGACGACGTGTGGGGGATGTTGTTGAACGAGTCCTGCAGGCTGACGATCAGGCGCCGGACAGGCAGGTAATCGGTGATGCGGGCCAGGGTCGACCCCGGGGGGATCGGGTAGTAGAGGCCGGAGAAGGCCAGCACGATGAAGAACACGATGTTGACCACCGGCCCCGCCGCGTCGGCGTTGGGGATGAGCGTGCTCACCCCCATCCCGAGCGCGGTGAAGGCGGCCATCCCCACCAGCAGGGTCACCACGAAGGCGCCCCAGTCAGCCGGGCCGTGCACGCCGAAGCCCCGGCCGACCACCAGCATCAGGACGATCTGGATGAGGCAGATGATCATGGTGCTGACCAGCACGGCCGACATCAGGATCCAGGTGGGTGCCGGGCTGAGCCGCAGGCGCTTCAACAGGCCCATCTCCCGTCGGTTCACGATGACGATCGACAGGATCGAGAAGCACGACGACATGACGCCGTAGGCGATGAACCCGGGCACGTAGTACTGGATGAGCTTCAGGCCCCCGAGGGAGCCGATCCTCGTCCGGCCGGAGGTCGCCTCGAAGATGAGCAGGAACACCGTCGAGAAGCCGACGGTGAAGATGGCCCCGATCGGGTTCAGCCAGAACGAGAGCTGCTCGTAGTGGACCTGCGTGCGCACCAGGCGCAGGTCGGCCATGCCCCGGAACGAGCCGGTGGTGGGTCCGGCGGACGGCGCCGGTGCCGGGGTGGTGCTCACTGGTCCCCCCGGGTGAGGCCGAGGTAGATGTCCTCGAGCGAGACCCGGGACACGGCCAGTCCGGGCAGGACGTGCCCGTGCTCGATGGCCCAGCCGGTGAGCTCGTGGAGCACCTTCAGCTCGTCGTCGGTCGAGATCTCCACCATGCCGTCCACCACCTGCGGCGCCGGTGCGGGGATCTCCGCCGGCGACACGCCTTCGGGCAGGGTGAAGCGGATGGTCACGGTCCCGGAGTCACGGCCGCCGATCGACGTGGGCGTGCCGCTGGCCACGATCTCGGACTTGAACAGCACCGCCACCTTGTCGGCCAGGGCCTCGACCTCGTCCATGTAGTGGGTGGTCAGCAGCACCGTGGTGCCCGAGGCGGCCAGGCCCCGGATGAGGTCCCACGACGCCCGCCGGCCCGACGGGTCGAGCCCGGTGGTCGGCTCGTCGAGGAACAGCAACTCGGGGTTGCCGATGATGCCCAGGCCGACGTCGAGCCGGCGCTGCTGCCCGCCCGACAGCTTCTTGACCCGCTGGTCGGCCTTGTCGGCCAGCCCGATCAGCTCGATGACCTCGTCCACCGGACGGGGTGACGGGTAGTAGGCGGCGTTGCGGGTGAGCACCTGGCGCACCGAGAAGAACGGCTCGACGGCCAGCTCCTGGAGCACGACGCCGATGCGGTTCCGCAGCCAGCGCTGGGTCGACTTGTCGGCCGGGTCCACGCCGAGTGTGCGGACCTCTCCCCCGCTGCGGTCCCGGAAGCCCTCCAGGATCTCGATGGTGGTCGTCTTGCCTGCGCCGTTGGGCCCGAGCAGTGCGAACACCTCGCCCTTGCCCACCTCGAAGCTCACGTCGCTGACCGCGGTCACCTCGCCGTAGGACTTGGCCAGGTGGTCGACGCTGACTGCAGGCATGGATCCCCTCGGACACAGATCGGTTCGGTCGGCGTGCCCACCTACCCCGTCGGGGCCGGCTGACACCGTCCGGTCGAGTTTCGCGCAGCGGGGACACCTCCCGTTGCACCCGCGGCCGGCAGTCGGGTCAGTGGGCGGGGTTCAGGGTCTGGGGCTCACGGTGCGGGACAGGTGGCCACCAGCGGACGGCCGGCGGCCGTGCTGCCGGTCAGCTGGGCCGGCTGGCCCACGCCGGCGGTCGGCCAGGTCGCCTGCACCGACACCACCCCGCCGTTGGGGGCGACGACCGACAGGACGGCCGTGACGGTGGCGGGGCCGGCCCGCACGGTGCCGGAGACGGCCACTCCGGGCACGAGTTCGTCCCCCGTCATCTGCAGCGTCGACCCCGCGCCGTGGGGCGCCACCGACCCGCCGTGCAGCCCGACGTCCGGCACGTCGCCGATGACGGCGGCGCGGGCCAGCGCGTCCCCGGCGGTGGCCACGGCCGCAGCAGCCAGGCGCAGGACGTTCGCACCGACCCGGTTGCCGGCGGCGGGCACGGCGGGGGTGGTCCGGGCCAGCGAGGCCGGGTACTGCCCGACCGCCCGGACGGGCGGCACCAGCGGGGCGCAGGAGGTGTCGAGCGTCTGGATCGCGGCCGGGTCCCGCACGAATTCCTGGATGAGGGTCGAACCGCACGCCTGGTCCCCCTCGCCCACCACGTGGGTGGCATTGGCCAGCTCCACGAACCGCTGGTCACCGCCCAGGTCGGCCAGGAGGTGCGGGACGTCGACGGGCGGCGTCCACGAGTCGAGCTCGCCCCCGAGGACCAGGACGGGCAGGTCGGACGGCAGCAGGGGCAGCGTCCCGGTCGTCGGCGGGAGCGCGTGGGCGGTGGGCGAGGGCCAGCCCGAGCAGGCCGAGTAGGCCTCGGTGTTCTGGTCCTGGGCCACCCACTCGGCCACCGTGAAGGGCGCGAAGGTCGAGGGGTCGAGCCCCGCCTCGGCGGCGGCCAGGTCGGCCGTCCGGGCGGCGGGCGTGGCCGTCATCGGGAAGAGCTGCGGGTAGTCGAGGCACGACACGGCCAGGTACAGGCCCCCGGAGTAGGACGCCGACCGGATGGACGTGTAGGCCTCGTCGTAGGCGAGGCGCTGGGCGTACAGCCGCAGCAGCGGTGCGGGGTCGTTCGACAGCAGGAGCGAGCGGGCCGCTGCGTCCAGGCTCCGGTAGACCAGCGGGTCGCCGGCGGCGTCGTTGACCAGGTCCACCAGGCCGACGGGACCCATGGTGACCTGCGACGCGTGGCCGGTGGCGTCGGGCACGGTGGCCGTCACCGCCCCGGCGCGCAGGCGGGCGGCCAGGTCCTCGATCCGCTGCCACGGCTCCTCCGGCTCGGCCGCCGAGCACGCCGGGCTGCGCCGGCAGGCGGTGTCGAAGTCGGCCGGCATGGAGTCGAGGCTGCTGCGGTACCAGGGGTCGATGGCGACGGTCGAGTACGTCGAGTCGAGGATGACCGAGCGGACGAGCTGCGGGTACCGGTTCGCGAAGACCTGGGCGAACCACGAGCCGTAGGAGTCGCCGTAGAGGTCGACCGGGCCGAGGCCCAGCGCGTGCACCACGTCGGCCACGTCGGCGGCCGCCTGGGCCGAGGTGAACAGGTCGGAGGCATGGATCCACGTGCCGTCCCGGTCCCGCCAGCGGTGGTCCAGGGCGGCGCCGCAGGTGGCGGCGGCGGCGTCGAAGGAGGGCCCGCTCTCCTGCCCGACGAAGTCCTGCAGCCCGGGGCAGTCCACGGTGGCCGAGCCGCCGGTGCCGCGCAGGTCGACGGCCAGCATGTTCCAGTCCCCCAGGAGCGACCCGTACTGGAGGGCGTAGCCGCCCCGCACCGATCCCACCGAGGGATAGCCGGGGCCGCCCTCCACGGGCAGGACCGTCCCGGCCGCCGCGCCGCCGGTCGCGGCCGTGGCCGGGTACCACCGGAAGACGATGGGGATGTCGGGCGACCCGGGGTCGGTCCGGTCGAGCGGCACGGCCAGCCGCCCGCAGTACCCGACGGGCGCCGTCGCGCACCGGGTGAGGGTGAGCGAGCCGACCTGCAGGGTGGTGCCACCACCGACGGCGCCGGCGGGCGGGGCGGGCGGCACCACGAATGACGAGGCCACGGTGGCCACCACGGCCGCCAGCACCCCACCGGACCGTCGCCACGCCATCAACGGATGTCCAGTCCCTCGAACGTGCCGCTGCTCCGCCAGCGGTCGATGTAGGCGAAGTAGGCCGGCGCCCCCTCGGGGTACCCGGCGCCGTTGAGCCGCTCGCGCCGGCCGATCGGGCCGCCCTCGTTGTTGTAGTAGCCGGGGGTGCAGTCCGGGTCGCCCCCGAGGATGCGGCCCGGCACGTCCATCGGCTCGATCCACGCCGCCTCGACCTCGGGCGGCACCTCGACCAGCGTGGCGCCGCGCTCCCGGGCCGCGGCCAGGATGACCGCGATGGTGCGGGCCGCCTCGACCTGGTTGTGGGTGATGTTGGAGATGAGGTTGGCCTGCTGGGACGGGCCCACCACGAACAGGTTGGGGAAGCCGGCCACGTGCATGCCGTGGAGCGAGCGCATGCCGTCCTCCCAGTGCTCGGACAGGGTTCGCCCGTCGCGCCCGACCGTCTCGAAGCCGCAGCGCCGGGCGATGTCGGTGCCCACCTCGAAGCCCGAGGCGATGACCAGCACGTCGAGGTCGACGTGGGTGTCCCCCACCCAGCACCCGGTGGCGTCGATGCGGGTGACCCCCCGGCCGTCGGTGTCGACCAGGCGCACGTTGTCCCGGTTGAAGGCCTGGAGGTACTCGTCGTGGAAGCAGGGCCGCTTGCACAGCTGCCGGTACCAGGGCTTCAGCGCGGCGGCCGTCGTCGGGTCGTCCACCACGGCGTCGACCCGGGCCCGGATCTCCTCCATCTTCTCGTCGTCGGACGTCTCGTAGGCGTGGCGGATGTCCTCCATGGTGATCGGCCCGCCGTCGGCCTGCTCGCGGATGCGGGCCCAGATCCGCTTCGAGATGTCGGTCCACCCGTCGTGGACCAGGTCGACCTCGGCGTCCCCACCGGTCTGGAGGACGGCGAAGTTCGTGAGCCACGCCGACTGCCAGCCCGGCTCGAGTGCGGCGAACCACTCGGGGTCCACGGCGTGGTTGGCCCGGACGTCGATGGCCGACGGGGTGCGCTGGAAGACGACGAGCTCGCCCGCGTCGCGGGCCACCGTGGGCACCACCTGCACGGCCGTCGCCCCGGTGCCGATGAGGCCCACCCGCTTGTCCCGGAGTCCGGTCAGCGGCGCGCCGGACGGGTCGCCGCCGGTCACCTCGTAGTCCCACCGGGCGGTGTGGAAGCACGGCCCGGCGAAGTCCTCCAGGCCCGGGATGCCGGGCAGCTTGGGCCGGTGCAGCGGGCCCGTCCCCATGGTGACGAACCGGGCCAGGAGCTCGTCACCCCGGTCGGTCGACACCCGCCAGCGGCCCTCGTCCTCGAGCCACTCGAGCCGGGACACCTGGGTCGAGAGCAGGCACCGCCGATGGAGATCCCACCGCGTGGCCATCCGCTCGGCGTGGGCGTGGATCTCGGGGGCGAAGACGTACTTCATGGACGGGACCGTGCCCGTCTCCTCCAGCAGGGGCAGGTAGACCATGGCCGCTGTGTCGCACATGGCGCCGGGGTAGCGGTTCCAGTACCAGACGCCACCCACGCCGCCGGCCCCGTCCAGGATCACGAAGTCGTCGATGCCGGCCTCGACCAGCATCCCGCCGGTGGCCAGGCCGGCGAAGCCGGCGCCGATGACCGCCACCTCGACCTCGTCCCGGCGGGGCGGCCGCTCGGTCCGCTCGGTGTAGTGGTCCTCGAGCAGCGGGGCGAACCGCCCGGTCGGCTGGAGGTACTGGGCCGACCCGTCGGGGCGCAGGCGCTTGTCGCGCTCGTCCCGGTACCGCCTGCGCAGCGCCTCGTGATCGATCGTGTCTGCCACCCGGTCGTCCTCCCCGTGTCCGTCCGGCTCATCATGCACCCTGGGCGCACCCGGACCGCAATGGAGGGGATGCCCGAGAGGAGCGCCCCCCCGGGCCATGATGGACGGAGCGGCTCGGCGGACGGCCCTACGACACGATGACGACAGCGACGACCACGGGAACGACGACGGACGGCACGGCACCCAAGGGGGCCGGACTGGTGCTCGGCACCCTGATCCTGGTGGCCGTGGTGGCCAACCTGAACCTGGCCGTGGCCAACGTGGCGCTGCCCGACATCGGGATCGCCTTCAAGGCGTCCCAGACCGCCCTCGACCTCGTCTCGGTGGGCTTCTCGGTCGGACTGGCCGGCACCGTGCTCTACTTCGGCGCCATCGGCGACCGCTACGGCCGCAAGTCGATGCTGCTGCTCGGCACGTTGCTCGCCATCCCCACGTCGCTGCTGGCCGCCTACGCCCCCGACGTGAATGTCCTCATCGTGGCCCGGGTGCTCGGCGGGGTGGCCGCCGGCATGGCCTTCCCGACCACGCTGGCCCTCATCACCGCGCTGTGGAGCGGGCCGGGTCGCACCAAGGCCATCGCACTGTGGTCGGCGGTGGGCGGCTCGGTGGCCGCCCTCGGGCCCTTCCTGGCCGGGTTGGCCCTGCACTGGTTCTGGTGGGGTTCCTGCTTCCTCCTGACCCTCCCGCTGGCGGTCGTGGCCCTGGCGCTGTCCTGGAAGCTGGTGCCGGCCCACGTGCACGAGACGACGGACCGTGTCGACCACCTCGGTGGCGTGCTGTCGGTGGTCGGCATCGTCGCCCTCGTGGTGGCCATCAACTTCGCCCCGACCCCCGGCGCGGGACGGGTGGCGCTCATTACCGCCGGGGTGGCCGTCGTCGCCCTGGTGGCGTTCGTGATCCGGCAGCGCACCACCGACCACCCCCTGTTCGACCTGACCATCGGCGGCCGGCGCATCTTCTGGGTGGCGGCGGTGGGCGGGCTCATCGTCTTCGGCTCGCTGATGGGGGCCATCTTCATCGGCCTGCAGTTCCTCCAGAACGTGCTCGGCTACTCGACACTGCGATCGGGCGCCGTCGTGATCCCCGCCGCGCTCTGCATGATGCTGGTGGCACCACGGTCGGCCAAGCTCATCCACCGGATCGGCTCTCGCCTGACGCTGCTGCTGGGCTACTCGTTCTGCCTGCTGGGCTTCGTGGTGATGCTGGTCGGCTGGACGGCCCACGCCTCGATCGCCGTGGTGATCCTGGCCTTCGCCTTCGCCGGAGTGGGCGTGGGGCTTGCCGGCACGCCGGCGTCCCACTCGCTGACCGGGTCCGTGCCGGTGCGCCGGGTCGGCATGGCCTCGGCCACCTCCGACCTCCAGCGGGACCTCGGCGGGTCGATCATGCAGTCGATCCTGGGCGCGATCCTGACCGCCGGCTACGCCGCCGACATCGCCAAGACGGCCCAGGCCAGCTCGACCCCGGTCCCCTCCAGCGTGACCGACACCCTCGAGCGCTCCTACGCCAGCGCGGCGGCACTGGCCCACCAGAACCCGGCCCACGCCTCCCAGATCATCAGCGCGGCCCGGAGCTCGTTCCTGACCGGCTCCAACTGGGCCTACCTGGCCGGCTGCATCGCCATCCTCCTGGGGGCGGTGGTCGTCGGCGTGTTCTTCCCGAGGAAGGACGCCGAGCTCCGCCTCCTCGACGAGTACGCGGCGGCCGACGCCGTACCGGAGGCGTCGCCGGCCTCCTGAGCGGGCGGCGGCTCCCCCACCCCGGGCGGCGTGGTCGGCCACACCTGTTGCACCGCCGACCACATATGTGTGCGGGCGTCGACCGGAACGGGGCCCCTTTGACGGGACGGCATGCAGCGGCAGCCATGTTCATTGTCCCGTAACGGGTCGGGTCTGGCGGTTGTCGCGTGTCGGGTGGGAGGCTGGTAGGACGATGGACGAGGCGGCGGGGCACGACCCGGAGGGGTCCGGACGTTGGTCGGCGCGCCGCCTGCCACCTGCGGCGTCTCCCTGGTGGGACCTGGTCCCGGTGCTCGTGTCGGTCGTGGCGTCGGCCGCCTTCATCGTCCGGTCGTCCACCACCCTCGGCGGCCGGCGGGCCTATGTCCTGTTCGACGACGCCGCCATCTCGCTCACCTATGCCCGCAACCTGGCCGAGGGCCACGGCCTCGTATGGAATGCCGGCCAGCACCCCGTGGAGGGCTACAGCAACCTGCTGTGGGTGCTGTGGATGGCCGTCCTGGAACTGGGCCGCCCCTCCGACGAGCTGGCCGGGCTGTGGGTGATGCTCTCGGGAGCGGTGCTGCTGGCCGCCAACACCTACCTGGTGGCACGGATCGCCCGGCGCCTGGCCCCCGGTTCGCGCCTCGCTCCCCTGCTGGCCGGCACGCTGACCGCCTGCTACTGGGGGCTCAACTCCTGGACCCTCGAGGGCATGGAGACCGGGCTGGTGGCCCTCCTGCTGTCGGGGGCCGTGCTGTGCGTCCTCGGCGCCGAGGGCGATGACGGGTGGTCGGGACGGCACCTGGTGGGCGCGGGCGTGCTGCTCGGGCTCGCCACGCTGACCCGGGACGACGCGTTGCTGGTGGCGGCACTGGTGGTGGCCTACGTGGCCGTGCGCTCGCCACGGAGGCTGGTCGACGCCTCCCGAGTGGCCGTGCCGGTACTGCTGACCGCGTTGGGCCACCTGCTGTTCCGGCTGGCCTACTACGGGCACCCGCTGCCCAACACCTACTACCTGAAGCTCAGCGGCATCCCGCTCGGTACCCGGGTCGCCCGGGGTGCGGTGGTGGTGGCCCAGAACCTGACCATGCAGCTGGTGGTGTCCGTCCTGCTTGTCGGGGCCTACGTGCTGCTGGTGCGCCGGAGCGGGCGACGCGTCGCCCCCGGGGCCGTCCTGCTGCTGGGCATCGTGGGCGTGCAGCTGCTCTACCTCGTCTACGTCGGGGGCGACTCCTATGACGACTCGCTGGCCGACCGCTACCTGGCGGCGGTGGCGCCGTTCCTCTTCGTGGTGGCCGTCCTCGGAGCCCTGGAGCTGGCCAAGGCGGGGCGGGCGTGGTCCCGGCCGACCCTGGTGGTCGGCAGCCTCGTGCTGCTGGCTGGGGTGTGGGTCACCTCGGGCTGGCTCCCGACCGGCGACATCCAGGTGCCGGACGTCCACTGGCACCTGAGCTACTGGGTGGTGGCCCTGGTGGCCGTCGGCCTCGTGTTCCTGGCCCTGGGGCTCGGGGGCGCCTGGCGGGTGGTGCCCGGCGTGGTGGTCGTGGCGGTGCTCGTCGGGGGCGTGCTGGCCACCACCGACGGGGTGCCGTATGCGACCTGGGGCAAGGACAACTTCTACACCTTCGCCCTCGACAACTACGTGGCCGCCGAGGGCGTACAGCTGCGGGCCACCACCGCCCCCGGCACCTCGGTGGCCGTCTACCAGGCGGGCAACATCGTCTTCTTCGACCACCGGGTCGGCGTCGACCTGTACGGCTACTCCGATCCCGTGATCGCCCGCACGACGCCCCACACGTCGGCCTACTTTCCACCCGGTGCCGGCACCACGACGGGGACGACGCTGCCCATCACCTTCAAGCCGGGCCACGACAAGTGGGACTACGACTACAGCGTCGGCATGCTCCGTCCCGACGTGGTGGTCGGGATCCTCAACGTGACGCCGGCCGACCAGGCGCTGTTCACCCGGCTCGGCTACCGCAAGGGCACCGTGCTGCGCCGCCAGGCCTACTACCTACCGGGCACGTTCTCGTCCTGACCGGCAGCACCGGAGGCACCCACCCGAGACGCGGTTGACCGCGACCCCGGTGACGGGCACGGTGGGGAGGGGCGGAACGCCCCGGCCGCCACGTAGGGTGCACGGGTGGCCGACCGTCCGGCGCTGGTGATCTCGCCGCACTTCGACGACGCGGTGCTGAGCTGCGGTGCCTGGCTGGAACGGCACCCCGTCGCCGTCGTCGCCACCGTGTGCTCGGGGCTGCCCGGTCCCGGCGTGGCCGCGCAGCCGTGGGACGCCGACGCCGGCTTCGGGAGTGCCGACGAGGCGGTGACGGCCCGACGCGTGGAGGACGAGCGCGCCCTGGCCGTGGTCGGGGCCCGGCAGTACCTGCTCGGGTTCCTCGACGGGAGCTACAAGCCGTGGACCGGACGTGTGCACCAGGACCCGGGCATCCATGGTCCCTTCGGCGAGTCGCTGGCCGTCGCCATCGGTGACCTGGTCGACGAACTGGCGCCGGAGCGGTGCCTGGCGCCGCTCGGCCTCCACCATCCCGACCATCTGGTCGTGGCCGAGGCGGCCCGGAGCGCCCTGACTGACCGTGCGGGCTGCCACTTCGAGGTCTACGCCGACCTGCCGTACGCCGTCACCCATGCGCCCGAGCGAGCGGTCGAGACAGCTGTTACCCGCCTCGAGGCTGAGGGCTGGGCCGTCACTCCTGTGCCTACGTCACCGGACGAACGGGTCGACGCCAAGGTGGCAGCGGTCGCCTGCTACAGCTCCCAGCTCGCGCTTCTGGCCGGCGAGCACCCGAATTGGCGGGAGAGCCTGCTGCCCGGTGCCGAGCGGAGGTGGCGGGTCAGCCGTTGACGACGAGGGTCACGCCTGCCACAGGGCGACATCGTGGGGCGCGAATCCGCTCCCGGTGGTGAGGTCCATCCCCACCGCGTCCACGGTGGTGTCCACCGGGACGGCGATAGCCACACAGCCGCTCACCGAGGTGCCGGGTGCCATCTCGTCCTCCGTCGACCAGGGGTAGGGACAGCCGGGCACCCCGAAGACCCAGCCCGTCCCGACCAGCTCGGTCAGTGCGGCGGCACCGGCGCCGGTCCCGTGGGCGACGAAGGCCAGGCACGGGGGCCCGGTGCGTCCGCCACACGACGGTTCGATCCCCGCAGACCCGGTGGTCGCGACCGACAGCTCGACGCCCATCCACGTCACCTGGGCGGCGCTGAGTCCGGTACCCGCCAGGAGCCGGTTCTCGGCGTCGGCCATCGTCCAACCGGCGGGGAGGGCCTGCGCCGATGCGGGCGAGAGCTGCGGAGTGGCGTCCGTCCAGATCCGGTCCACCACGACCCTCGCCCCCGCCGTCGCACCCGTGCCCGAGTCGAACGAGAGCGTCGCCGAAGTGCCGAGCGGCAGCGGACTTGGCAGGGTGGTCGTCGTGGTGGTGGTCGAGCAGGGTGCCGGCACGGTGGGGCCCCAGGTGCCATTGACGACGGTGGTTCTCGTGACCGGGAGCTTCCCGCCCGGACAGAGCGCGACCGTCAGTTTGCGGGGCGTCGGACTGGAGCAGCCGGCGAGCGGCACCAGTCCGACCAGCATGGCTACGACCACGAGCATGCGGCGCACGACGACCACCGTAGAGGCGGGGTCGCCCGCGGGCACGATCTCCTACGTCAGCGTGAGGGCCGGGTCGAGGAGGAAGCCGAGCAGGGCCTCGTTGACGGCGTCGGGTCGGGTCAGATTCGACGCATGGGTGCCACCCTCGATCACGGTGACACCTGGAGAGCCGGAAAGCCCTGCCGCCAAGGCTTCGGCCTTGACCATGGGGATGGAGATATCGGCCGTCCCGTGGATCACGAGCGCCGGCGCGGTGATCTCGCCCAGGCGATCGGTCAGGTCGTCCCGGTAGAGGAAGGCCGCACCCGGCTGCTCGAGCAGGTGACCCGGACGCTCGGCGTACCGCCGGTACCAGGCCTCGTTGAGGTCCGGAGCACCGAGGATGAGCTCGGCCGCCGCCATGCCGATGCCGTCGGACGGCCCGTTGGTGACCCAGTCGTCGATCATCGGCTTGTAGAGGGCGATGGCGTCCTCCTCCTCGGCTCCCGCCTGCGAGTCGATGAAGACGAGCGCGGCGACCCGCTCGGGCGCCGACAGGGCGACACGGAGCGAGATGAAGCCGCCCTGCGACATGCCTCCGACCACGGCCCGCTCGACGCCCAGGTGGTCGAGGAGACCGAGGCAGTCAGCCGCCAGGTCCCAGTAGGTGAACGGCCCGCCGTCCCAAGTCGTGTCACCGAAACCCCGCGCGTCCCACGTCACGACCCGGAACCGGTCCCGCAACGCCTCCACCTGCGGTTCGAACATCGTCCGGTCCATGAGCAGCCCGTGGGCCAGGACGACCACCGGACCCGGGCCACCGGTGTCGTCGTAGGTGATGGTGGCATCGGCAAGTGCCGCTGTGGGCATGGTGGGGGTCCGCCCTTCGTCGCTCGGGAACGAGTGTGGAGGTTACCGGCGGGTCACGAGGCGATGCCGACGATCCTGCCGCCCAGTGGCAGCTGGGTGGCGTCGCCCACGGAGACGGCGGACCCGAACGGGACGACCGAGCCGTCGTCGAGGCTGATCAGATAGCCCTTCCCGTCGGGTGCGGCCAGGATGCCGGTCTCGCCGAATGGGCCCCACGACGCCAACGACCCGGCGAACGGGGCATCCCCGTAGGCGAACACGCCGCCGTCGGCGGCCAGCATCCAGTAGCCCCTGCCGTCCGGGGCGGCCGCCATGGCCACGACGGGCTGGTTGAGGTGGATGTTGCCGGTGGATCCGTAGAAGCCGGCGTCACCGAAGGCGAACACACCGCCGTCGGAGGCCACCAGCCAGTAGCCCTTCCCGTCAGGCGTCGCGGCCATCCCGACGACGGGTTGGTTGAGACGGATGTTCCCGGTCGAGCCGTAGAAGCCGGCGTCACCGAAGGCGAAGACGCCGCCGTCGGAGGCCACCAGCCAGTAACCCCCGCCGTCCGGGGTGGCCGCCATGCCGACGATCGGCTGGTTGAGTCGCATGGCGCCAGTCGAGCCGTGGAAGGCCGCGTCACCGAAGGAGAAGACGCCGCCGTCGCTGCCGGTGAGCCAGTAGCCCTGCCGGTCGTGCGTGGCCGCCATGCCGACGGTGGGTGCCACCGGGTCGTACCGCGCGGCAGACCCGAGGTAAGGCGCCGTGCCGGAGGCATAGACCGAACCGTCGGAACCGACCTGCCAGTAACCCCATGTGGGCCACTGCGCCGTGGTCGTCGTGATGAAGGCTTCGGATCCAAGGGACACGACATTCGGCGTCCCGACCGCCGTGCACGACGAGTAGGTGCACGAGACCCCGTCGAGCTGCGAATTGCTGGACCCCGACGGCTCGATACCGGTGACAGGCCTCCAGGTCGACCCGTCGAACGAGTCGGCGAAGGCCGTGCCCACGACCGCACCCGGCGTCGCAGCCACACCGACCGCCATGCAGTGGGAACCGTCCACACAGGACACCGAATTCAGACTGGCCGACGTGTCGGTGCCCGCCGTCGCCGGTACCGAGGTCGTCCAGGTCCCCGCATGGAGCACGGCCACGACCGGCACCGCCGACGTCGACAGCGTGTACTGGCGCGCCTCCCCCACGGCGACGCACTCCCCCGCTGCCCAACAGGAGACGGAGGACAGCGACTCCACCGACATCCCGGGCAGATCGGTCAGCGGCGTCGACGCCTGCCAGGTTGCGCCGTCCCACGTTCCCACGAGGGGAACGCTGGGCTGCCCCTCCGACGTCGACCATCCCACGGCGACACAACCCGTCGACGACCAGCAGGAGCTGCCATTGAGCCCACTCCACGAGTTCGCCTCGGGGGTCGACGTTCCCGAGCCGGCGAGCGCCCATCCCGATGGCCCCTGCACATCGAGGAAGGCGATCTGATGCTGAATGCTGTCGTAGTACGAGCCGACGGCAAGGCACATGGTCGTCGTCGGACACGACACGCCCGATGCTCCGAATTGGTTGCCGAGCGAGATCTCGTTCGCCGGGAGTGGCAGCGTCGACACCTGCCACGTGCCACCGTCCTGCGTGGCCGCCACGGGGTCGACGACGATGTGCTTGAGTCCGATTGACTGCCCGACCGCCGTGCACGCGCCGGATGCCGGGCAGGAGACCGCCGCCAGGTCCTCATTCGTGAAGGCCTTCGGACTGGCCTGCGTCGACCAGGCGTGGCCAGATCCCGTGACGACCAGTGACGCGTCCGGCGCACCGGACTCGGCGGCGGATCCGACCGCGGTGCAGGTTCCCGTAGGCAGGCACGCCACGCCGCCCAGGCGGAAGGTCAACCCCGGGTACGAGATCGTGTATCCCGTCTTCCATCCCGTCGTGTCGGCACCGGCCGGGGCGGAGACCCCGATCAGCAATCCGCACACCGTGACGACGACCACCGCACCGCCAGTCACCCTCGACACCACTGTTGCCATGTTCAGACCTTACGACCGGTGACCGAGTCGTTCACCGACCGGCGGCAACGGGTGGTTCGCCACTCCGTGGGAGCGTCCGTTCTCACATGTCCTTGCCAAACCCCTGTGTGCCGATGCGACCGTCGTGGAACGTGGTCGCGCGTCTAGCCTGCTCGCCAAGCGGTCGGACGACGGGGAGGACGCACGGTGGCGACGGACAACGGGAACGGGGCTCCACCCCGCGGGCGGATGACGATCGTCTTCCTCATTCATGACGCGTTCCGACGGGACTTCGCTCGGTTGAGCAACGCCGTGGCGCAGCCCAAGGTCGATGCAGCTCGAGCCAAGGCACTCAATGACCACTGGGCGTTCATTGCCGACCAGCTGCATCACCACCACACGGTCGAGGACGCCTCGCTGTGGCCCATCCTGCGGCCCAAGCTGGCAGGCGACCCCGACAGCATCGCCGTGCTCGACGCCATGGAGGCTCAGCACCACGAGCTCGACCCCTTGACTGCGCAGGTGACGGCGGGCTTCGGCGCGTTCGCACTCGACCCCGGAGCCGATCAGGCGGCAGCGCTGGGCGGCCACCTCGAAGGCGCCACCGCCGTGCTCGCCTCCCATCTGTCCGACGAGGAGGTGCGGGCGTTCCCGGTGATCAGCTCGACGATGTCCGAGGAGGAGTTCGCCGCCTTCGGGAAGGCGACGTCCAAAGCGGTCGGCATGCGGGGCTCGGCCAAGTTCTTCCCGTGGATCTTCGACGGTGCCGACCCGGTCGAGCGGACGGCCGTGCTGTCGATGCCGCCACCGCCGGTGCGGTTCGCCTGCTCGACCTTCTGGGAGCCGTCCTATCGGAAGCGCTCGGCCGCCCTGTGGGGGGCCTGAGCGAACATCGCCGCAGGTCACACGTGGTGTCGGAGGGGGGACTTGAACCCCCACGTCCTTTCGGACACTAGCCCCTCAAGCTAGCGCGTCTGCCTATTCCGCCACTCCGACGAAGTGGCTCCGATGTGATCGGGGCGAAGGGCATGGTAGCGCGCCCGGAGGGGTGCCCCGTGCCGGTCAGGACCGTGTGGTGGTCGGCGCCGGCTTGAGGCGCGTCCACAGTGCGACGTTCCACATGATGCCGTCCACCGACGGGTTGTAGGTGGCGTTGGCCACCTGCACGCCGTTGGCGGCCAGCCCCGGCTCGCCGAAGAGCGGCAGGGCCACCATCTGGTCCCACAACTGGTCGTCGATCTGGGTGTAGGCGGCCGAGCCGGTCACGGGATTGAGTTCCTGGGCCGCCTGGAGGAACAGCTGGTCGACCTGGGGGTCGTCGAAGCGGCTCCAGTTCTGCTGGTCGTCCACCCCGGCCTTGCCCTGACCGTCCGAGTACCAACCGGCCGTGGCCGACTGGTACGGCCCCGAGGTCCGGGTCACGAGGGCCATGTCGTAGGCGTCGGCGGCGGCCGCCGCGGCCAGGCCCGCCCGGCCCTGGACCGGGTCAGCCACCACCGTGATGCCCGCCGCCTTCAGCTGCGCCTCGATGCCGCTGGCCGCCTGGCCGATCCACGGATCACCCTGCTCGACGGCCATCCGCACCACGAACGCCTTGCCGGCCGCGTCCACGTACGTCCCGGCCGCGTTCCGGGTGTAGCCGAGCGAGCGCAGCAGGGTGTCGGTGGTCCCGAGGTCCGGCTCCGTGTACTCCCCCGCCGCCGTGGACGGCGCATACGACGTCTGCCAGGCCGCGGCCAGGTGGTCCTGGTTGACGGCCAGCGACGGGTCGATGGTGCCGAACAGCCGGTTGAGCAGGGCCGACCGGTCGATGGCGTGGGCCACGGCCTGGCGTGCGGCCGGGTGGGAGCCCACCGTCGACTTCACGTCGAACTCCAGCGACAGGAAGTCGAGCGACGGGTGGACCGAACTCTGGGCGTTGGCCAGCGAGCTGACCGAGTCCATGGCCGACAGGGTGAACTGCCCCGGCTCCGACACCGCGCCACCGGTGGTGGCCAGCGCCCCAATCCAGGCGGCGTCGGACTGGTCGGACGACACCGTCACCGACGACAGCACCGACTTGGTCCCCCACCACGACGGGTTGCGCACCAGCAGCGCCGTGCCGGTGGCGCTCACGCTCTTGAGCAGGAGCGGCCCCGCCGACAGGTCGACCGCCGGGTCGAAGGTGGCGAACCCGGTGTTCCAACCGACCTTCCGGGCGATGTGGGCCGGGACCATGTGGTCGAACAGGACGCGCCAGTCGGCGAAGGGCTTGGCGAAGACCACCGTCACCGTCCGGCCGCCCTTGCTGCCGGTGACCGAGGCCACGTCGCGGTAGCCGAGGGTGGAGGCCACCTGGTCGGGCTGGCCGTCGACGTCGGTGCCGTCGCCCCGCTGGGACTGCCAGGCGTAGAGGAAGTCGTCCGCCGTGACCGGCACGCCGTCCGACCACACCGCCTTCGGGTTGATCACGTACTGGATGGTCAACGGCGACGTCGTGGCAGCCTCCACGCTCACCAGTAGGTCGGTATTGACCTCGGGCACGAGCTTGGGGTTGACGGTGTAGGCACTGGGCAGCACGGCGTCGAGCAGGCTCGGGGTGGTGGACGAGGCCCCGGCCGGGGTGTTCGGGTTGTACCCGGACCACGGCCCCGGCAGGTGGACGACCGATGTGCCACCGGAGGTGGCCACCGGGGGAGGGATGACCGGCTGGTCGACCTGGTTGATCTGCCGGTTGCTCAGGTGGTCGACGATGGCCACGGCGGCGATGATCACGATGATCACCAGCGGCAGCGTCCAGCGGGCACGGTGCACACCCCACAGCGACGACATCCGCGATCGGTGCTCGGTGGACCCGGCACCCGGGTCGTTCACTGCAGGCGCAGCAGGAGGATGATGTTGGTGAAGGCGAAGACGACCGCCACGGTGACGGTGATCCGGTCCAGGTTCTTCTCCACCACGGTCGACCCGGCGGCCGCCGAGCCCACGGAGCCGCCGAACATGTCGGACAGGCCGCCGCCCTTACCGGAGTGCATGAGGATGAGGAAGATCAGCGCGAGGCAGCAGAGAATCTGGAGCACGACGATGACGGCGGTCAGCACGGGATGCCTCTCCTCGGGATAGGGACCATCGGAGACGCTACCAAACTCAGCGGGTGGCCCTGACGGCGGCCCGGACGATCTCGACGAATTCGGCGGCGTCCAGGCTCGCCCCGCCGACCAGCAGTCCGTCGACGTCGGGGCAGGCCATGAGCTCCTCGGTGTTGGCCGACTTGACCGAGCCGCCGTACTGGATGCGGACGGCCGTGGCCTCCTCCTCCCCCACCTGGGACGCCACCACCCCGCGGATCCACGCACAGGCGTCCTGGGCGTCCTCGGGCGTGGCCGCCTGGCCGGTGCCGATGGCCCAGACCGGCTCGTAGGCGATGACCAGGCCCGGCACGGCCTCGGCCGGCACGGCGGTCAGGGCCGCCCCCACCTGCGATGCCAGCCGCTCCTGGGTGAGGCCGATGTCGCGCTCGTCCACCGTCTCCCCCACGCAACACACGGGCGTCATGCCGTTCCGGAGGACCGCTTTGAGCTTGGCCGCCACCACCGCATCCGTCTCGCCGAAGAGGGCCCGGCGCTCCGAGTGGCCGACCACCACGTACTCGACGTGCAGCTTGGCCAGCATGACCGGACTCACCTCACCGGTGAAGGCACCGGCGTCCTCGACCGCGCAGTTCTGGGCCCCGAGCGCCACCGGGATCCCCTCGCCCTCCAGCACCGACTGCACCGAGCGCAGGTCGGTGAAGGGCGGGTGGACGGACACATCGAGGGCCGCCACGTCCGCCGGTTGGAGCCGCAGCCCCAGGTCCCGGGCGGCGTGGATGGCCTCGAGGTGGTCCAGGTTCATCTTCCAGTTGCCGCTGACGAGCGGCCGGCGTCCGGCGCCGGCGGCGCTCACAGGGTGGTGTGCCCGGGGGCGTTGGGGGCCCCGCGCAGGGCGGCCAGGCCCGGCAGGTCGCCGAACTCGAGCAACTCGAGCGAGGCGCCGCCTCCCGTGGAGATGAAGCTGATGCGGTCGGCCAGTCCGAGCTCGTCGACGGCGGCGGCGCTGTCGCCGCCACCCACCACGGTGTAGCCGGGACAGGAGGCCACGGCGGCCGCCACCCCGGCGGTGCCGGCGCAGAACCGCTGGTCCTCGAAGACGCCCATGGGGCCGTTCCACAGCACCGTGCCGGCCCCGCCGATGACCTCGGCGTAGGCCGCCACCGTGTCCGGCCCGATGTCGAGGCCCTGCCACCCGTCGGGAATGTCCGATCCCACCGTGCGCACCTCCCCGGCCGTGCAGTCGCAGCCGAAGGCCGCTCCGGGCTCGAGGGCCACGATGTCGGTGGGCAGGTGGATCGGGGTGCCGGCCTCCAACAGGGCGGCGCAGTCGTCGATGCGGTCGCGGTCGACCAGTGAGCCGCCGATGTCGTGGCCCTGGGCGGCCAGGAACGTGAAGGCCATGCCGCCACCGACCACCAGGGCGTCCACGTGGTTCGACAGGGCCTGGAGCACGCCGAGCTTGTCGGCCACCTTGGCCCCGCCCACCACGGCCACGAAGGGCCGGTCAGGGGACCCGAGCAGGCGGCCCAGCGACTCGATCTCCTTCTGCAGCAGCAGGCCCGCCGCGCTGGGCAGGATGGCCGGCGGACCGACGACCGAGGCGTGCCGCCGGTGCGAGACGCCGAAGGCGTCGTTCACGTAGGCGTCGTGGGAGTTCACCAGCTTGGCGACGAAGTCGGGGTCGTCAGACGTCTCGCCCGGATCGAAGCGCAGGTTCTCGAGCAGCTCGACCTGGGGGGCCAGACGGGCCAGCTCCTCGCGCACGGGGCCGAGCTCCCAGCGGGCGTCGGGTGCGCCCTTGGGCCGCCCGAGGTGGGTGCAGGCCGTCACCCGGGCGCCGTGGGCGCTGAGGTACTCGATGGTGGGCAGGGCGGCCCGGATCCGGAAGTCGTCGGTCACCACGGCCGGTGCGTTCTCGCAGGGCCGGAGCGGCACGTTGAAGTCGACCCGTACCAGGACGCTGGCGCCATCCAGGTCCGGCAGGTCGGCCAGCAGCGGCAGGCCCTCGAGCAGCGGGTTGGTGTCGGAATCCCTCATGGCCGTCTCCCCTCGATGCCCCGGACTCGCCCGCCGCCGGCCTCAGGCCCCGGCGCCTACGACGAGCGACAGGTCGACCAGCCGGTTGGCGTAGCCCCACTCGTTGTCGTACCAGCCGCTCACCTTGACCAGCGTGACCCCGGACGACGAGGGCATGACCATGGTCAGCCCGGCGTCGAAGGTGCACGAGGCCGGGCTGCCGACGATGTCGCTCGAGACGATCGGGTCCTCGGTGTAGACCAGCACCTTGGCCAGCGGCCCCGAGGCGGCGGCCGCCCGGAAGGCCTCGTTGACCTGCTCGACCGTCACCTCACCGGGGAGGATGACGGTGAAGTCGGTGATCGAGCCGTCCGGCACCGGCACCCGCAGGGCGGCGCCGTCGAGGCGGCCCTTCATGGACTCGAGGACCAGGCTGGTGGCCCGGGCGGCGCCCGAGGAGGCCGGGACGATGTTGACGGCGGCGGCCCGGGCCCGGCGCAGGTCCTTGTGCGGCAGGTCGAGCAGGTTCTGGTCGTTCGTGTAGGCGTGCACCGTGGTCATGAGCCCGGAGTCGACGCCGAAGGCGTCGTCCAGCACCTTGACCATGGGGACGAAGCAGTTGGTCGTGCACGAGGCGTTGGAGACGACGAAGTCCTTGGCCGGGTCGAACTGGTCGTCGTTGACGCCGACCACGAAGGTGGCGTCCACGCCGGTGCCGGGGGCCGAGATGATGACCCGCTGGGCGCCGGCCTCGAGGTGGGCGCCGGCGGTCTCCTTCGAGGTGAAGTGGCCGGTCGACTCGACCACCACGTCGACGCCCAGGTCGGCCCAGGGCAGGGCCTTCGGGTCACGCTCGGCCAGCACGGCCACCCGGCCCGAGTCGAGCACCAGGTCGGAGCCGTCCACGCTGACCTCACTGTCGAGGCGGCCGTGGGTGGAGTCGTAGCGGAGCAGGTGGGCGAGGGTGTCGGCCGAGGTCAGGTCGTTGACGGCCACCACCTTGACGTCGGCACCCAGCACGCGGGCCGCCCGCAGGTAGTTCCGCCCGATGCGTCCGAAGCCGTTGATGCCGATCCGTACGGTCATGTCGCTCGTCCCTCACCCTTCATCGCATGGTCTCCTCGGGACCACTTCCGGTGCCGTCCCGGCCCCCTCGCACGACCGGGGCACGTCCACGCTACGGCATCCGGGGGGTCGGACACCTCATCCGAGCAGATCGGCCAGGGTCTGCGCCAGTCTGGTGGAGTCGTGGGCCAGCCCGTTGGCCTTGGCCAGGGGCACGTCGACCACCGCCGCGTCCAGGTCCCCCACGGCGATCCCCGTCGAGTCGCAGACCACCCGGTCCACCTCGACGCCGTGAGCCACCAGGGCCGACACGTGCCGGGCGACGTCGTAGCCCGCGGTCTCGGTGTCCTGGGGACGGAGGTTGCACACGTAGACACGCTGGGCCGACGCCTCGTTGACCCCGGCCCGGATCTGGGGCACGGCCACCGCGGCCAGCACGCTGGTGAACAGCGAGCCGGGGCCCAGCACGATCTGGTCGGCCTCGGCCAGGGCGGCTACCGCGGCCTCCGGGGCCGGCGGGTCGGCCGGCACCAGGGACACCGAGCGGATGTGGTCGGTGCCATTGACCGCCACCTGGCCGGTCACCTCGCCCCCGGCGGCATCGGCCTTCAGCACCACCGGCTCGGTCGACGAGGGCAGCACCCTGCCCCGCACCCCGAGCAGCCGGCACGCCTCGTCCAGGGCGGCCACGGGATCGCCGGAGGCGTCCATGAGCCCGGCCAGCACCAGGTTGCCGAGGGCGTGGCCGGCCAGCTCCTCCTGGTCGAAGCGGTAGTCGAAGGTGGCGGCCAGGGGGCTGCCCGGCTCGGCCAGGGCGATCAGGCACTTGCGCAGGTCCCCCGGCGGGACGATGTGCAGCAGCTCGCGCAGGCGGCCCGACGAACCGCCGTCGTCGGCCACCGACACGATGGCCGTCACCCGGTCGGTGTAGGTCCGTACGGCCCGCAGGGTGGCGGCCAGCCCGTGGCCGCCACCGATGGCCACCACCTTGGGCCCGGTCCCCTGCGCCACTGGGCTCACCGGTCCACGTCCCGGTGGAAGACGGTGGTGGGCAGCTGGTGGGCGTCGAGTCGGCGGGACAGCTCCTCGGCCAGTACCACCGAGCGGTGACGGCCGCCCGTGCAGCCCATGGCCACGGTCAGGTACGACTTCCCCTCCTTCATGTAGGCGGGGATGAGCATGGTCAGGAGGTCCTCGAGCTTGTCGAGGAAGGCCACCGTCTCGGGACGGTCGAGGACGTAGGCCCGCACCTCGGGCTCGAGGCCGCTGTGGGAGCGCAGGTTCTCGTCCCAGTAGGGATTGGGCAGGAACCGGCAGTCGAACATGAGGTCGACGTCGAGCGGGACGCCGTGCTTGAACCCGAACGACACGACCGAGGTGCGCATGGCGCTGCCCTGCTCCTCGGAGCCGAACACCTCGATCAGCCGGGTCCGCAGCTGGTTGGTGTTGAGCTCGCCGGTGTCGATGACCAGATCGGCCCGGTCGCGGATGGGCTGGAGCAGCGCCCGCTCGTCGGCGATGGAGTCGACCACCCCGCGGGCGGCTTGGGGGTGGCGCCGCCGGGTGCCCTCGAACCGCCGGATCAGCACGTCGTCGGCGGCGTCCAGGAAGAGGATCCGGACCCGGTTGCGCCCGGCGATGAGCGAGTCGACGGCGGGCAGCACCTCCTCGAGGTCGCCCCCGCCGCGCCCGACCACGAAGGCCACCCGCTCCATCTCCGACCCGGTGCCGTCGACCAGCTCCGACACCTTGGCGATCAGCGCCGAGGGCATGTTGTCGATGACGAACCAACCGAGGTCCTCGAGGGTGGCAGCGGCCGTCGACCGCCCCGCCCCGGACATGCCGGTCACCACCAGGTACTCGCTCATCGGTCCTCGCTCACCCGTCGGTCATCGTTCCGGCGACAAGGGCGTGTGCAGGCGCTCGAACACGGCGGCGCCCACGTCGGCCGGCAACCACGATAGGCCCATCAGTTCGTCACGGGTGGCCTTGCGCAGGGCGCCCAGCCCGCCGAACTGCTCCACCAGGCGGGAGCGCCGCTTCGGGCCGAGCCCCCGCACGCCGTCGAGCGCGCCGACCGTCATGCGCTTGCCCCGCAGCGTCCGGTGGTACGAGATGGCGAAGCGGTGGGCCTCGTCGCGCAGCCGCTGGAGCAGGTAGAGGGCCTCCGACGTCCGCGGCAGGCGGACCGGCACCGACGAGTCGGGCAGGTACACCTCCTCGAAGCTCTTGGCCAGGGAGGCCACCGGGATCCGCTCGGACAGCCCGAGCCGGTCGAGCACCCGGGTCACCACGTGCAGCTGGCCGAGTCCGCCGTCGATGAGCAGCAGCTGGGGCGGGTAGGCGAACCGCCGCCGTGCGCCGGCGGCCGGGGCGGTGTCGGTGCCGTCGGCGGCGGGCGCCGCCTGCCGGGCCTCCTCCTCGAGGAGGGCGGTCAGCCGGCGGGTCAGCACCTCCTCCATGGCCGCGTAGTCGTCGTTGCCGTCGACCGTCGCCACCTTGAAGTGGCGGTAGTCGCTCTTCTTGGGGAGGCCGTCCTCGAACACCACCATGGACCCGACGTAGTCGGTGCCCTGCAGGTGGCTCATGTCGTAGCACTCGATGCGCAGCGGGGCGACGGGCAGGCGCAGCTCGCGCTGGAGCGCCTCCAGGGCCCGGGCCCGGCTGTTGTGGTCCGACGTGCGCTGGAGCCGGTGACGCACGAAGGCGTCGCCGGCGTTGCGGGCGACGGTGTCGAGCAGCGCGGCCTTCGGGCCCCGCAGCGGCACGCGGACCGCCACCGGGCCGCCCCGGCGCTCGGCCAGGTAGGCGCTGACCGCCTCCAGGTCGGCCGGCATGGTCGGCACGAGGATCTGCCGGGGCACGCCCGAGGCCGCGTCGGCGTAGAGGTCCACCAGCAGGCGGGCCACCAGCTCCTCGGGGGTCAGGTCCTCCACCTTGTCCACGAACAGGGCCGACCGGCCCACCACCCGGCCGGCCCGCACGTGGAAGACCTGGACGGCGGCCTCGAGCTCGTCCTCGGACAGGCCGAGCACGTCGAGGTCCTCGGGGCGGTCGAGCTCCATCTGCCGCACGGCGTCGGCCGTGCGCACGGCCTCGAGCTTGTCCCGCAGGACCCCGGCCCGCTCGAAGTCGAGGGCGGCCGAGGCCGCCTTCATGCCCGACTCGAGCTGGCGTTCGAGCGGGGCCGTGTCGCCGGCCAGGAAGGTGGCGAGGTCGGCCACCATGCCGTCGTAGTCCTCCTTGGACACGTTGCCGACGCAGGGGCCCGAGCAGCGCTCGATGTGGAACAGCAGACAGGGCCGACCGAGCCGCTCATGGTTGCGGAACTTGGCGTCCGAACAGGTCCGCACCGGGTAGGACCGCAGCAGCAGGTCGAGGGTGCCCCGGATGGCGTAGACGTTGGGGTACGGGCCGAAGTAGCGGACGCCGCTGCGCTTGCGCCCCCGCACCACCGCCGGTCGGGGCCACTCGTCGCTCATCGTCAGGGCCAGCCAGGGGTAGCTCTTGTCGTCCTTCAGTCGGACGTTGTAGCGGGGCTGGAACTGCTGGATGAGGTTGTGCTCGAGCAGCAGCGCCTCAGCTTCGGTGCCCACCACCATCCACTCGACGTGGTCGGCCGAGGCCACCATCTGGGCTGTGCGGGGCGCCAGGTTGGCCGGGTCCTGGAAGTAGGAGTTGACCCGGGACCGGAGTGACTTGGCCTTGCCCACGTAGAGCACCCGACCGTGGGCGTCGACGAACTGGTACGAACCGGGCTCGTCGGGCAGCGATCCGGGCAGGGGGCGGGTGACCACGGCTCCAGTGTGCCGTGCCGACACCGGCCACCGTGTCGACCCGGCGGCGGCTCCGCCACGGCACCGCCCCCGAGGGGTGCGCGATCCCAGGTCACAGGCAATACACTGGAAACACGCCGGCCTGGTTCCCGGCGAACATCTACCGCTCCGGGGCCGACATCCCCGCGGATGGGCGACCAGGCTGTCCCCGCCGGCCATTGACCGGAGCGCCTCCCCGAGGAGGTCATACCCCACATGCTCCGACTACAGCAGGCACTGCCGGACGCCTACACGACCGCCGGCCCGGACCAATTGGCCGAGCGGATCCGCCAGGCCAAGGAGGCCCTCGGGCCGAGGGTGTTCATCCTCGGCCACCACTACCAGCGCGACGAGGTCATGGCCTGGGCCGACGCCCGGGGCGACTCGTTCGGCCTGTCCCGCATCGCCGCCGGCCAGACCGAGGCCGAATTCGTCGTGTTCTGCGGCGTCCACTTCATGGCCGAGTCGGCCGACATCCTCACCGGTGACCACCAGCAGGTGCTGCTGCCCGACCTCAACGCCGGGTGCTCGATGGCCGACATGGCCGACATCGACGCCGTCGAGGAGGCGTGGGAGACCCTGGCCGCCGTCACCGACATCGAACGGGTGGTGCCGGTCACCTACATGAACTCGTCCGCCGCCCTCAAGGCCTTCGTGGGCCGCAACGGCGGTGTGGTGTGCACGTCGTCGAACGCCCGGGCCGTGCTGACCTGGGCGCTCGGTGCCGACGCCGACGGGCACCGCCGAGGTGACCAGGTCCTGTTCTTTCCCGATCAGCACCTGGGCCGGAACACGGGCTTCGAGCTCGGCTACGGGGCGGACGACATGGGCGTGTGGAACCCACGGCTCGAATACGGCGGCCTGGACGACGGCACGCTCAAGTCGGCCGTCCTCCTGCTGTGGAAGGGGCACTGCTCCGTGCACCAGCGCTTCCGTCCGGCCCACATCGACGCCTTCCGGTCCGAGCACCCCGACGGCATCGTGGTGGTGCACCCCGAGTGCGCCCACGACGTGGTCGAGGCGGCCGACCAGGTGGGGTCCACCGACTACATCATCCGGGCGGTGGCCGAGGCGCCCGCCGGTTCGGTCATCGGCGTCGGCACGGAGATCCACCTCGTGAACCGCCTCGACGCCGAGACCCCGGACAAGACGGTGGTGTCCCTCGACCCGCTGGTCTGCCCGTGCTCCACCATGTTCCGCATCGACGCCGCCCATCTGGCCTGGGTGCTCGAGGGGCTGGTCGAGGGCGAGGTGCGCAACCGCATCGTGGTGGACGAGGAGACGGCCACGTGGGCCCGGGTCGCCCTGGAGCGGATGCTGGCCACCGTCTGAGGCCCGGCTTGGGAGCCTCAGTGGCTCTTCAGGAATTCGAGGAGGTCGTGGTACTCCTCCAGCCGCTCCTCGAGCCAGGCGCGGTCCTCAGGACTCAGCTCCGGATCGGTGTCCGACGGCTCGCCCGTGGGATCGCGATAGGCGGCCATGGAGCGATCGTACCGTTGCGATCCTGTCGAGCCTCTGCCATTCCGCGGGTGCTTCAGGAGACGGAGGCGGCCTTCTTGGTCGGAGGTTTGGCCGCCTTGGTCGCTGCGGCCTTCTTGGCGGTGGCCGTGCGCGACGAGGCCTTCGTCGCCGCCTTGCCGTTCTTCGTCGTCACCTTGGCCGTCGTGGCCTTCGTGGCCGTCTTCGTGGCCTTGGCCGCCTTGGCGGTGCCGTTCTTCGCCGCCGCCTTGGTGGCCGATGCCTTGCGGGGCGCGCGCTTCCTGGCCGGTGCGGCGATGCCCGGCAGCACCCCCAGGACGGGCGCCAGCACCTGACCGGTGTAGCTGGCCGGGACGGCCGCCACCTGCTCCGGCGTGCCCTCCGCCACCACGGTGCCGCCCCGGTCGCCCCCTTCGGGACCCATGTCGATGATCCAGTCCGCGCTCTTGATGACGTCCAGGTTGTGCTCGATCACGATGACGGTGTTGCCCTGGTCGACCAGCCGGTTGAGCACGTCGAGCAGCTTGCGGACGTCGTCGAAGTGGAGGCCGGTGGTGGGCTCGTCCAGCACGTAGAGGGTCGTGCCCGTCGACCGCCGGCTCAGCTCGGCCGCCAGCTTGACCCGCTGGGCCTCGCCCCCGGACAGGGTCGGCGCCGACTGCCCCAGGCGGATGTAGCCGAGGCCCACGTCCACCAGCGTCTGCAGGTGCCGGGCGATCGGCGGTTGGGCGGCGAAGAAGCCGAGCGCCTCCTCGCACGACAGGTCCAGGACGTCGGCGATGGTCTTGCCCCGGAAGGTGACCTCGAGGGTGTCCCGGTTGTAGCGGGCGCCGTGGCAGACCTCGCAGGGCACGTAGATGTCGGGCAGAAAGTGCATCTCGATGCGGATGGTGCCGTCACCCGAGCACGCCTCGCAGCGCCCGCCCTTCACGTTGAACGAGAACCGCCCGGGCAGGTAGCCGCGCACCTTGGCCTCGTTGGTCTGGCTGAACAGCTTGCGGATGTGGTCGAACACGCCGGTGTAGGTGGCCGGGTTGGACCGCGGCGTGCGGCCGATGGGCGCCTGGTCGACGTCCACCACCTTGTCGACCAGCTCGACCCCGGAGATGGTCCGGTGCAGCCCCGGCAGGCTCTTCGCCCGGTGGACCTGCTTGGCCAGGGAGCGCAGCAGGATGTCGTTGACCAGCGTCGACTTGCCCGACCCCGACACCCCGGTGACGGCCACCAGCTGCCCGAGCGGGAAGGCCACCGAGACGTCCTGGAGGTTGTGCTCCCGTGCGCCCTTGACGACCAGTCGCTCGCCGCTGCCGGGCCGCCGGAACTGCGGCACGGCGATGGACCGCACCCCGGCCAGGTACTGCCCGGTCAGGGACTCCTCGTTGGTCAGGATGCCGTCGGGGCCGTCCACCGGACCCGAGTGGACGATCCGTCCCCCGTGCTCCCCCGCCCCGGGGCCCACGTCGACCACGTGGTCGGACACCTTGATGGTCTCCTCGTCGTGCTCCACCACGATGACGGTGTTGCCCAGGTCGCGCAGGCGCAGCAGCGTGCCGATGAGGCGCTGGTTGTCCCGCTGGTGGAGGCCGATGGACGGTTCGTCCAACACGTAGAGGACGCCGACCAGGCCGCTGCCGATCTGGCTGGCCAGGCGGATCCGCTGCGCCTCACCCCCGGACAGGGTGGCGGCCGACCGGGCCAGGGTCAGGTAGTCGAGGCCGACGTCGAGCAGGAACTGCATCCGCTCCTTGACCTCGCGGAAGACACGGTCGGCGATCATGTGGTCGCGGTCCGACAGCTCGAGCTTGCCCACCTCCTCGACGGCGCGGCCGATGGGGAGGGAGCAGAGGGCGTAGATGTTGAGGCCGCCCACGGTCACGGCCAGGGACTCGGGCTTCAGCCGGCTACCGCCGCACTCCGGGCACGGCACCTCGCGCAGGTAGCCCTCCAGGTTGTCGCGCAGGAAGTCGGAGTCGGCCTCGGTGTGCCGGCGCTCGAGCCAGGTGACGATGCCCTCGTAGGTCGAGTGGAAGGAGCGCTGACGGCCGTAGCGGTTGCGGTATTTGAGGTGGACCTGGTCGCCCCCGGTCCCGTACAGGACGAGGTGCTGGTCGGCCTTCGACAGGTCCTCCCACGGCGTGTCGACCGAGAACCCGCCCAGGTCGGCCACGGCCCACAGCATGCGGTCGAAGTACTGGCTACGGGCGCCGCTCCAGGGGGCCAGCGCGCCCTCGGACAGCGACTTGCCCGGGTCGGGCACGACCAGCTCCGGGTCGACCTCGTACTTGGTGCCGAGGCCGGTGCAGGCCGGGCACGCCCCGTAGGGCGAGTTGAAGGAGAAGTTGCGGGGCGACGGGTCCTCGAAGCTGATGCCGCAGTGGGTGCAGGCCAGGTGCTGGCTGAAGGTGATGGCCTCCTGCTCGGTGCCGTCGCCGTCGACCACCACGATCTCGGCCACGCCCTCGGCCAGGCCGAGCGCCGTCTCGAGCGACTCGGTCAGGCGCCGCCGGATGTCGTCGCGGCGCACGAGACGGTCGACCACGACCTCGATGGTGTGGGTCTCGTACCGGGCCAGCTCGAGGCCCTCCCGGTCGGTCAGCTCGAGCGTGGTGCCGTCGACCCGCACCCGGGCGAAGCCCTGCTTGGCCAGGTCGTCGAGCAGGGCGCTGTACTCACCCTTGCGGCCCCGGACGACCGGGGCCAGCACCATGAACCGGGTGCCCTCCTCCATGGCCAGGATGCGGTCGACGATCTGCTGGGGGCTCTGGCGGGCCACGGGCCGCCCGCAGACCGGGCAGTGCGGCTTGCCGATGCGGGCATAGAGCAGCCGCAGGTAGTCGTAGACCTCGGTGACCGTGCCCACCGTGGAGCGCGGGTTGCGCGACGCCGACTTCTGGTCGATCGAGATGGCCGGCGACAGGCCCTCGATGAAGTCCACGTCCGGCTTGTCCATCTGCCCGAGGAACTGCCGGGCGTAGGCGCTCAGCGACTCGACGTAGCGGCGCTGCCCCTCGGCGTAGATGGTGTCGAAGGCCAGCGACGACTTGCCCGAGCCGGACAGCCCGGTGAAGACGATCAGCTGGTCACGGGGCAGGTCCAGCGAGACGTCGCGTAGGTTGTGCTCGCGCGCGCCCCGCACGACAAGTCGATCGGCCATGGCGTGAGGATACCGGTGCGGTGGTCGGCGCTGGCCGGGTCAGGCCGGGGCCGGGGCCGGGGCCTCGACGTCGGCGGTGGACCCGGACAGCACGGGGCTGCCGTCGACCGGGTCCCGGTTGAGCAGCGCCCGGAGCTCGGCCACCTCGTCCCTGATCAGTGCGGCCTCCTCGAACCGCAGGGCCTCGGCCGCCTTCACCATCTCAGCGTCCAGTCGGTGGATGAGGCTCGAGAGCTCGTCGGCGTCGGGGCCGATGGCGTTGGCCATCTCGAAGGCGGCGGCCCGGGGGTCGACCCCGCCCCGCTCCCCCTTGCCCCCCTTCTGGCGGCGCCCGCCCCCGACCGGCGTGAGCCCGGCCAGCCGGCCCTCGGGGGCCGGGACGTCGCCCCGCACGCGCTCCAGGATGTCGCTGACCGACTTGGTGATGCTCTTCGGGTCGATCCCGTGGGCCTCGTTGTAGGCGATCTGGCGGGCCCGGCGGCGCTGGGTCTCACCGATGGCGGCCGTCATCGAGTCGGTCACCCGGTCGGCGTACATGACCACCCGGCCGTCGACGTTACGGGCGGCCCGACCCATCGTCTGGACCAGCGAGGACGCGGACCGGAGGAAGCCCTCCTTGTCGGCGTCGAGGATGGCCACCAGGCCGACCTCGGGGAGGTCGAGCCCCTCGCGCAGCAGGTTGATGCCGACCAGGACGTCGAAGACGCCCAGCCGGAGCTCGCGCAGCAGCTCGATGCGGGCCATGGTGTCCACGTCGGAGTGCAGGTACTGCACCCTCGTGCCCTGCTCCGCCAGGTAGTCGGTGAGGTCCTCGGCCATCTTCTTGGTGAGCGTGGTCACGAGCACCCGGTGGCCGGCGGCCACGGTGGCGTCGATCCGCTCGCGCAGGTCGTCGATCTGGCCGGTGGTGGGGACGATGTCCACCTCGGGGTCGACCAGGCCGGTCGGCCGGATGACCTGCTCGACCACGTTGCTGCTGTGCTCCAGCTCCCACGGCCCGGGCGTGGCCGACAGCAGGACGACCTGACCCACCCGGTCGATGAACTCCTCGAAGCGCAGGGGGCGGTTGTCGAGGGCCGACGGCAGCCGGAACCCGTGGTCGACCAGGGTCTCCTTTCGGGACCGGTCGCCCGCGTACTGGCCGCGCAGCTGGGGCACGGCCACATGGCTCTCATCGAGGACGACCACGAAGTCCTTGGGGAAGAAGTCGAGCAGGGTGAACGGCGCCTCGCCCGGGGAGCGGCCGTCGAGGTGGCGGCTGTAGTTCTCGATGCCGGAGCACACCCCCGTCTCGGCGAGCATCTCGAGGTCGTACTCGGTGCGCATCCGGAGCCGCTGGGCCTCGAGCAGCTTGCCGGCCGACTCGAGCTCGCCCAGCCGGACCCGCAGCTCCTCCTCGATGCCGAGCACGGCCGTGCGCATCCGCTCGTCGCCCGTGCCGTAGTGGGTGTTGGCGAACACCACCAGGTCGTCCAAGTCGTCGCCGATCTCACCCGTCAGCACGTCGAAGGAGCGGATCCGCTCCACCGTGTCGCCGAAGAACTCGACCCGCACGGCCTGCTGCTCGTAGGCGGGGTGGATCTCCACCGTGTCGCCGTGGACGCGGAACTGGCCACGGGTCAGGGCGATGTCGTTGCGCGAGTACTGCAGCTCCACCAGCCGGCGCAGCAGGGCCCGCTGCTCGTAGTCCTTGCCCCGCTCCAGGGCCACGATCCGGTCGCGGTACTCGTCGGGCGAGCCGAGGCCGTAGATGCAGGACACCGAGGCCACGACGATGGTGTCGGGCCGCAGCAGCAGCGACGAGGTCGAGGCGTGGCGGAGGCGATCGATCTCGTCGTTGATGGACGAGTCCTTCTCGATGTACGTGTCCGACGAGGGGACGTAGGCCTCGGGCTGGTAGTAGTCGTAGTACGACACGAAGTACTCCACCCGGTTCTTCGGGAAGAAGTCCTTCAGCTCGGCGGCCAGCTGGGCGGCCAACGACTTGTTGGGCTCGATGATCAGCGTGGGCCGCTGGACGGCCTCGACCGTCCAGGCGATGGTGGCCGTCTTGCCCGAGCCGGTGATGCCGAGCAGCGTCTGGTAGCGGTCACCTCGCTCGAGGCCCTCGACCAGCCCGGCGATGGCCCGGGGCTGGTCCCCCGCGGGACGGAACGGCGAGACGACCTGGAAGGGTGGCACGTGGATCAGGGTACCGGGAGGCTGTGACACCCATGCGGTGCGACTCCCGATCGCACCGACTCCCGATCGCACCGAGGTCGACGCAGCGCTCCCCCGCTCCCGCCGCGAGGTCGGAGGCTCAGGAGTCGGCTGCCGGACCGCCCTCGGTCGGCTCGCGCTGGGGCAGGGCGCACAACGCGGCCCAGACCCGGTCCACCTCGGCGGCCAGGTGGTCGGTCCCGTCGGAGTTGTCGACCACGAAGTCCGCGCCCTCGAGCCGCTCGGCCCGGGTGGGCTGGGAGGCCTGGCGGGCCCGGGCGTCCTCCTCGGGCATGCCCCGCAGGGTGGTCAGCCGCTCGAGGGCCAGCTCGGGCGCCACGTCGACGACCACCACGGCGTCGAGGGCCAGCAGCTCGCGGTGGAAGTCCTTCAACAGGGGGATGTCCATGACCACGATCCGGTCGGTGCCGGCGTGGGCGTCCTTGCCCTCGATCATGGCCACGCCGATGGCCGGGTGGATGACGGCGTTGAGCGCCTCGAGCTCGTCCGGGTGGCCGAACACCTTGGCCGCCAGGGCCGGGCGGTCGATCCGCCCCTCGTCGTCGAGGATGTCCGGGCCGAAGCGGTCGACCAGGGGCTGGTAGGCGGCCGCACCGGGCTCCACCACCTCACGGGCCACCTTGTCGGCGTCCACCAACGCCGCCCCGTGGGCGACCAGCAGCTCGGCCACCGTGGACTTGCCGGCGCCGATGTTGCCGGTCAGGCCGACGGTCAGCACGTCGGTGTCGGACGGCGGGTCACGAGGGGCGCCGGGGGCGCGACGCGGTGGCGAACAGGACCATGGTCGTCCGGTCCAGCTCGTCGGTGACGAAGAAGTCGTCCGCGGTGATCCCGGTGACCCCGCCCGAGTCGCCCCGGGCGATGAGCTTGTAGGCCACCGGCAGCGCCCGCGTGTAGAAGCCGATGTACCAGGAGCGGGGCATCTTGTGGCGCAGGTCCAGGAAGTCGAGGCGGAGGACCTTCTCGGCCTTGACCCGGCGGGCGGTGAAGTCGGCCTTCACGTGGGGCACCGCGTCGAGGCCCTGGACGGTCACGTCGTGGAAATGGCGGGACAGCATGGCCCGCAGCTCGTCCGGCTCGAACAGGTGGATGTGGAAGGGGTTCTCGAAGTCGGCCGGGGCGTTGGGCGTGAGGAAGTGCACGGTGCCGTCGTCCTTCAGCACCCGGGCCAGCTCGGCCACGTGGCCCTCGGGCCGGTCGAAGTGCTCGATGAGGTGCGACGAGCACGCCCAGTCGAAGCTGCCGGTGCCGAAGCCGAGCGCAAGAGCGTTCATCTGGGCCGTCTCCAGCCCGTCGGACCCGTAGGACCGCTTGGCCAGCTCCACCGCCTCGGCGCTGTAGTCGACCCCCACCACCCGGCGGCCGGGGGCGAGGAAGCGGGCCGACTCGAAGCCCTGGCCGCAGCCCACGTCGAGCACGGTGCCCTGGCCGAGCCGCTCGATGACCGTCCGGTACCCGGCGGCGTGCAGGGCGAGGAGGGAGTCGGGCGTGACGCCCTGTTGGGGGCGCTCCCCCGTGAGCTGGCGCTTCTTGCGGTCGGCGGTGGCGGCCGCCCCGGCGGGTACCTGTGCGTCGGTCATCGGGGCGCACCGCCTCCACTCCGGCCCCGCTGGTGCACTGGCTGGTCCATCTGGCTCCCCGTCCTCGTCCCCTGCCGGGTGCTGCCGGCACGTCGCTGCGGTTGTTTACACTACCGACCACTCGTGCCGGAACCTCAACCCTCTTCCTCCGGGCCCACGGACCGGACCACCGGCTCGGGCGGCTCCCTCTACGCCCGCCTGCGGTCGCCCAGCGCGCTGCGCGCCTGGGTGGACTACCTCGCCCTGGCCGTCATCGCCTTCGTGCCCATGGTGGCCGCCCAGCCGGGCGTGGTGACCGACGACACCAAGACCTACCTGTACCTCGACCCGGGCCGCTACGTCCGCCAGGCCGTCTCGGTGTGGGACCCCCACGTCGGGCTGGGCACGGTCACCCACGAGAACATCGGCTACCTGCTTCCCATGGGCCCCTTCTACTGGGCCATGGCCGAGCTGCACGTGCCGCTGTGGGTGGCCCAGCGCCTCTGGATGGGCTGCCTGCTCTACGCCGCCGGCGCCGGCGCCCTCTACCTGTGCCGGGTGCTCGGCCTGTCCGGGGCCGGACGGTACGTGGCCGCGCTGGCCTACATGTTCACGCCCTACGTGCTGCAGTACTCGGGGCGTATCTCCGTCATCCTGATGCCGTGGGCCGGACTGCCGTGGATGCTGGCCTTCGTGGTGCTGGCCCTGCGGAAGGGCGGGTGGCGCTACCCGGCGCTCTTCGCCCTGGTGGTGGCCCTGGTCAGCGGCATCAACGCCAGTTCGATCCTCTACGTCGGCATCGCCCCGGCCCTGTGGCTGCCCTACGCCGTACTCGTCGCACGGGAGTCGACGTGGCGGAAGGCGTGGGGGGTGGCCTGGAAGGTGGCCGGCCTCACCTTCCTGGTGTCGGTGTGGTGGGCCGTGGGGCTCCAGATCGAGGCCGCCTACGGCGTCAACGTCCTGAAGTACACCGAGACGGTGCCGGCCACCAGCGGCGCCTCGCTGGCCTCGGAGATCCTGCGGGGCCTCGGGTACTGGTACTTCTACGGCACCGACCGGGTCGGCCCGTGGACGCAGACCTCGGTGCAGTACACGCAGAGCATCGCACTCATCCTGTGGAGCTTCAGCGTCCCTGTGCTGGCCGTGCTGGCCGCCTTCGTCGCCCGATGGCGCTACCGCAGCTACTTCATCCTCATGACCGTGGTCGGCATGGTGCTAGCGGTCGGGCCGAACCCGTACGAGCACCCCTCCAGCGTCGGTTCGGTCATCAAGAAGATCATGGTCGACACCACGGCCGGACTGGCCATGCGGTCGACGGACCGGGCCTCGCCTGTCGTCATCCTCTGCCTGGCGATGTTCCTGGGCGCCGGGGTGAGCGCGCTGTACCTGCGTGTCCGGGCGGTGGGCCTGGTGGTCGGCGCCGGCGTGGTGGTGGCCGTGGCCGGCGCCACCAGCCCGCTGTGGACGGGCCAGATCCTGGCCAACGGCTTCAACCAGCCGGCCAAGCCGCCCGCCTACGTCCGGGCCGCGGCCAAGGCGCTGGACAGCGCCCACCCGGGCACGCGCCTGTACGCCATGCCGGGCAACAACTTCGCCGCCTACCGCTGGGGCGACACCATCGACACCGTGTACCCGGGCCTCATGACCCGACCGTTCGTGACCCACGAGCAGCAGATCATGGGGTCGCTCCCCACGGCCGACGTGCTGGAGGCGGTGGACGGCCCACTGCAGGACGGGGTCATGGACTGGCGGGCCATGGCGCCCATGGCGTCACTGCTCGACGCCGGCGACGTGCTGGTCCAGTACGACCAGGCCTACGAGCGCTACGACACCCCCAACCCGCAGACGCTGGCCGCCGAGCTGGCCACCACGCCCCCCGGCCTGTCCGACCCGGTGTCCTACGGCTCGCCGCGGCCGAACGTGCCCCTCCTGCCCCACTTCGACGAAGGCTCGCTGGCCCTGCCGGCCGACACTGGGTGGACCCCGCCGCTGGTGTCCTACACGGTGGCCTCCCCCCGCCCGATCGTGCGCACGGAGTCGACGGCCACGCCGCTGGTGGTCGACGGCGACGCAAACGGCGTGGTGGCCGCCGCCTCGGTGGGCCTGCTGGCCGGCAACCCGACCATCCTCTACGCCGGCACCCTGGACACGAACCACACGCTCCGGCACCAGACGCTGACCAAGCCGGCCTCGCTGGTCGTGACCGACACCAACCGCAAGCAGGGCTACCGCTGGAACTCGCTCAACGAGAACACGGGCTACACCGAGACGGCCGCCCAGGGCCCCGACACGAGCGACCCGAGCGACGCACCGCTGGACCTCTTCCCGGGGGCGCCGGCCGATGCCCAGACGACCACGGTGCTGGCCGGCGTGTCGTCGGTGACCGCCTCCTCCTACGGCTCCTCGATCACCTACCTGCCCGAGGACCGCCCGGCGGCCGCCCTCGACGGCAACACCCAGACGGCCTGGCTGACCAACTCCTTCGTGGGCCAGCTCGGCCAGTGGTGGCAGGTGGTCCTGGACGCGCCCCGCACCGAGGACCGGCTGCTGCTGGTGCAGCCCCAGACAGGTGACCCCGACCGCCACATCACCCAGGTCACCCTCACCTTCGACGGCGGCCACCCGGTCACCATCCCCCTGTCCCCCGCCTCCCGCACGGCGGCCGGCCAGGTCGTGACCTTCCCGTCCCGGACCTTCACCACGCTGCGCATCACCGTGTCCGGGGTGGTGGTGGACGACCCGACCTCGCCGGTCGGCTCGCGCAGCTCGGTCGGGTTCGCGGAAGTGGGCATCCCCGGGGTGTCGGTGGACGAGACGGTGGCCATGCCCGAGGACCTGCTCCGGGCCACCGGGGCGGCGTCGCTCGACGACCGCCTGACCCTGCTGATGACCCGCGAGCGGGCGTCGGGCACCCCGCCCCGCAGCGACGTCGAGCACTCGCTGCAGCGGACCTTCTGGCTCCCGACGGCCCGGACGTTCTCCCTGACCGGACAGGCCCGGATCTCACCGCTGGTGCCCGACGACGAGATCGACCGGCTGGTCGGACGGCCCGGGTCCGACTACACGGGCACGGTCGCCTACTCGCAGGGCCGCCTGCCCAACGACCTGCGGGCCAACGCCATCGCGACCCTGGACGCCGACCCGTCCACGGTGTGGGAGCCCGGGTTCGGCGCCGCCCACCAGACCGGCGAGTGGCTGCAGTACCACTTCCGCCAGCCGGTCAGCTTCGACCACGTCGACCTCCAGGTGGTGGCCGACGGGCGCCACTCGGTGCCCACCCAGGTGACGGTGGCCGCCGACAGCGGGTCGGCCACCGTCCCCCTGCCGCCGCTGGCCGACAGCCAGGTGGCGGGCGCCGTGGTCGACGTGACCGTGCCACTCCCGACCACGCTGCACGGCCGCAGCGTGCGGCTCACCTTCGACACGGTGCGCATGGAGAACACGCTCGACTACTACTCCCAGACCCCCATCGCCATGCCCATCGGCATCGCCACGGTCGGGATCCCGGGGGCGCCCGCGGCCGCGCCGGTGCCGGCCGACGTGCCAACGGGCTGCCGCGCCGACCTGCTGACGGTGGATGGCAACCCGATCTGGGTGCAGGTGACGGGCTCGACCACGGATGCGTTGGACCGCAAGCCGCTGACCATCGGCCTGTGCGGCCCCGACGCCGGCGGGCTGACCCTGGGTCCGGGCGACCACACCCTGCGCTCCGCCCTGGGCCAGAACGTCGGCTACGACGTCGACCAGCTCGCCTTCGACTCGGCGCCCGGCGGCGGGGCCATGGCCCTGTCCGCCCCGACCACCCTGGCCGCGCCGCCGGTGGCGGCCTCGCCGGTGGGTACCGTCGACTCGCAGACGGCCACCGCCGTGCACGTCACCGTGGACGGCGTGTCCACCGCGGCCGGCGCCACGCCCTTCGACCTCGTGCTGGGCGAGTCCATCAACAAGGGGTGGACGGCGACCGTGGGCGGCGGCCCCGGCCTGGGCAAGCCGGTGCTGATCGACGCCTTCGCCAACGGGTGGCGCATCGACCCGGCCGCCGTGGCCCCCTACGTCCACGACGGCAAGCTGACCGTCTCCCTCGTGTGGGCGCCGCAGAAGACGGTCGACTGGGCGCTCATCGTGTCGGGGGTGTCCATCGTGGCCTGCCTGGTACTGGCCCTGTGGCCCCTCGGCCGCCGGCGCCGGCGGCGGCACGCCCACGCGGCGACCTCGGCGGGCGACGTCGCCGTCGTCGACGTGCCGGGGGGCGGCGACGCCACCGCCTACACGCTCGACACCCGCCCGAGGCTGCAGCTGCCCTTCACGTCCGAGGGCCCGCGTGCCTCGGTCCTGGTGGCGGTCGTGACCGCCGTGCTGGCGGGCGGCGTCGCCGCGGCCGTGGCCACCCCCCGGGCCGGCGTGGCCGTCGGGGCGGCCACCCTGGTGGTCCTCCTGGTGCCGAGACTCCGTTTCCTGCTGGCCATGGCGGCAGTGGGCTGCGTGGCGGCCGCCGGCATCTACGTGGCCGTCCACCAGGGTCAGACCCTGTCGCCCGACAACGGGGCCTGGCCCCAGTCGTTCGGGGTGGCCAGCCAGTGGGCGTGGGCCGGCGTGGTCTTCCTGGGTGCCGACGGTGCCGTCGACGTGGCGCTGCGGGCCCGCAAGCGGCGCCTCGACCGGAAGGCCGCTCGGACCGGGAACGAGATGGTGGACGCACAAGCGGCGGAGGGAGACGACGACGGAGCCGCGGCGGCCGGCCCCAGCGTCACGCCGGAGGCCTGACCAGGCCGCCCGAGGGGGTCCGGACGACCGTCAGTCGCCGTTGCGGGACAGGGCCTCGGTGCCCAGGGCGGCCAGCGTGCCCCGTGCGGTGGCGTCCCAGGTGAGGCGGCCGGCGTGTTCGAGCGCGCCGGCTCCGAGCCGCCGGCGCAGTACCTCGTCGCGCAGCACGGCGTCGAGTGCGTCGACCATCCCGTCGACGGTGTCGACCAGCAGGCCCGAGGTTCCGTCGACCACCGCGTCCTCGTGGCCGCCGATGCGGGTGGCCACCGACGGCGTGCCGCAGGCGCCCGCCTCCGTCACCGTCATGCCCCAGCCCTCCCGCAGCGAAGACGACGCCACCACCCAGGCCGACCGGTACAGGTCGACCAGGGCGTCGTCGTCGACGAACCCGGGCAGCTCGATCCAGTCCTCGGCGCCGTGGCTGCGCACCAGCGCCTCCAGGGCCGGGCGCTCGTAGCCCTCGCCGGCCAGTACCGCCCGCAGATCGGGTCGGGTCGCCTTGACCCGCACCAGCGCCTCGATCAGCAGGTGGAACCGCTTGACCGGCACCAGCCGTCCCACCGCCACCACCAGGGGGACGGGCGAACGCTCACCGCCGGGGGTGAACCGGGGCTCGACCCCGGGCGGGGTCACGGAGATGCGCTCGGCCGGCAGGCCCAGCCGCTCCACGATCTCCTGCTTGGACGAGTGCGACAGGGTCACGATCCGCCCCTTCCGGTAGAAGGGCGGGGCCAGCCGGTGCTCCAACAGGTGGCCGGCGTCGGCCAGGCCGCGCGGCAGCACCAGCCGCCACATCTCGTCGTGGACGTGGTGCAGGAAGGTGATCTGCGGACTGCGGGACCACAGTGGGCTGAAGAACGGCATGCCGTTCCAGATCTCCACCACGCCGTCGCCCGTGCCGATGCGTCCCACCGCACCCGACAGGATCGACCGCGGGAACACGGCGTAGCGGCCGGCCCGGCGGATCACCCGGTAGCCGTCCCGGCGTACCACCCGCCGCCCCCCGGGCACCGAGGACGTGGTCATCGAGACGTCCAGGCCGGCGGCCGACCAGGCGCTGATGACCCGGTGGGCGTGGAGCTCGCTCCCGCCCGCCTCCGGGTCGTCGTAGTCCCGCCAGGCCACCACGTCGATGCGCCGGAGCCCCGCCCGCGCCGCGATCTCCTCGAGCGACATGCCACGGAACAGCGAGACGGGCCCGCCTGTCCGGGCGGCGCGGGCGGAAGGGTGATCGGCGGCGATGGCCTGGGCCGCGCCGGGTGACACCGGTCCGCGTCCGGCGTCGATGGGGGTGACCGAGGCGTCGGAGCCGGGCGTGTCGGCCGGGTGGGACCCCGGTGGCGACGGCGTCACCGGCCACGCCTCCCCTGCACTCCCCCCGGGCACGCCACGTCCCGAGTGTACCGGACCCCGGGAGGGGCTCCCGGGGTCCGGGAGGGCGTCGAGCCGGCTCAGCCGCGCCCGGTCACCTTCTGCCAGCCCCACTGCCGCGACCAGTGCTGGCCCCGGTGGCGGACGTGGATGCCCAGGAAGGCGATGCCCATGCCCAGGGCCAGCAGGGCCTGCACGATGAGGTCGGCCCAGGCCGTGGCGCTGGTGTGGCCGTCGGCCCGGGTCACGAGCACGGCGGCCAGGGCCGAGCCGGCGGCCAGCAGCAGGACGATCCACCGGGAGCCGGTGCCGAACAGGTAGTTGGTGACCAGCACGGTGAAGGACAGGCACAGCATGGCCAGCACCAGCGGGGCGAAGGCGGCCGACGCGGTGCTGAGCTTGGCCGAGAAGACCAGGGTCAGGAACTGCTTGGGCACCACGACGGCGATGCCCAGCAGCAGCACGGCGGGCACCGACAGGAACAGCAGGGTCACCCCGAGCTGGCGGATGGCGTGGCCGCCCTCGTTCCAGCGGATGGTGGCCTCCGGCAGCAGGTAGGCCCCGAGGGCCAGGGCGCCGAACACGAGGGCCTTGGATGCCACCGAGATGGCGGCGTAGGGGCCGACGTTGGCGTGGTCGAGCCGCCCCAGCAGGATCACGTCGACGTTCTGGAGGAAGCCGAGGAGGGCCAGGCCCACGAAGGCGGCGGACACGTCGGCCAGCAGCTTGCGGCGGGCCAGGATCTCCTCGGGCGCGGTGGTCACCCCGGCGCCGTCGCGCTCCACCGGGCCGGCGGCGGGGTCGGTCCAGGCCCGGCGGGCCAGCCAGCGGGCGTGCAGGGCGGCCACCACCTCGCTGACGAACACCCCGAGGGCGTAGCCGGCCACGCCGAAGCCGCCCACCACCAGCAGCACCACCAGGCCGGTGCGGACGCCCCCCTCGACCAGCAGGTTGCCGGCCAGCGGGCGGTAGCTGCGGTGGGCCTGGAGCAGGCCCCGGTCGACGCTGAGCAGGATCCAGATGCCGGCCGCCATCAGGATCAGCACCACGCCCCGTCCGTCGGGCAGCCGCAGCTGGTGGGCGATCCATCCCTGCAGGGCCAGCACCAGGACCAGCTCGATCCCGATGGCCACCAGGCAGATCCGGTGCACCCGTCCCACCCACCGCTTCACCAGGTGGCCCTGGCCGGTGGTCTGGAGGCCGGTGACCCGGCGGACCACGCCGACCAGGACGGCCGACCCCGGCATGGACAGGATGAAGAAGAGGCCGAGCAGCTGGGCGATCTCGCCGTAGGACTGGGAGGAGACCAGCCGGGCCACGGCCACCACCACCAGGGCGGCGGCCCCGTTGACCAGCATGCCGGCGATGGCCACCGGGCCGGCCTGGAGCAGCCCGCCCTTCACCGTGTTGTCGGAGCCGACCAGGCTGGGCGCGGCCTCGTCGGCCGGCAGCGGGATCATCGGCCCGCCGGCCACGGCGATGCCCACGGCCGGGCCGAGCGCGGCCGACTCGCCGATGGGGTCGACGACCATCTCGACCTCCTCCAGGATCACGTCGAGCCTGGGGTCAGTCTCCTCCGGGGTGCCGGCCTGCCCGTCGGCCCCCTCGTGCCCCACGGTCCCCCCGTCCCCGTTCAGCCGGCTCGCCGGGGCAGGACGGGCGCGTCACGCCCGGTCGACGGGGTCGTGCCCGCCCCGCTGCGGGTGTCGGACGTCTCGTGGTACTCCTCCTCCACGTTGACCGACCAGATGTCGTGGTGGGCGCCGTGGATGTTCTCGACCGTGAGCATGGCCGTGTACATGGAGTGGTCCTGGTTGTTGTACTTGTGCATGCCGTTGCGCCCCACCGGGTGGACGTTGGGGGCGTGCGCCTCGAACCAGCGGCGGATGACCTCGACGTTGGCGTGGTACGTGTCGTCGTAGACGGGATAGGCCTTGGGCATCCGCACGACGTACCCCGCCTCGACGTCGGACGGGTCGACCAGCCCGATGGCGGCCAGCTCCTTCGTGCCCAGCGCCACCAGGTCGTCGTCGGCCATGGTCCACAGCTCGTCGCCCTCGAACACGAAGTACTCCATACCCAGACAGGTGCGCCCGTCCTTCACCAGGTACGGCGACCACGAGCCGAAGTTCTGGATGCGGCCCACCTTCACGTCGGGCGAGTGGATGTAGATCCAGTTGTCGGGGAAGCCCCGGTCGGCCGGCACCACCAGGGCCACGGTCAGGAAGTCGCGGTAGTGGAGGTCGTCGGCGGCCCGCAGCACCTCGGCCGGCACCGGCGGATCCACACAACGGGCCAGCGCGGTGAAGGGCATCGACGAGATCACGTGGTCGGCCGGCACCCGCTCGGTGCTGCCGCCGTGGTCGACGGTCACGGCCACGGCCCGTCCGTCCTCCACGTGCACGGCGGAGGCGGTGGTGGCCATGCGCACCTCGCCCCCGAGGCCCACCACCTGCTCGGCGCAGCGCTCCCACATCATGCCGGGCCCGTACTTCGGGTACTGGAATTCCTCGATGAGGCTGGTCACCTGCTTCGACTTGTCGCGTCGGCGGCCGAACGACGAGCGGATCGGCTCCCACACGGCGTTCCACAGCGACATGCCCTTGATGCGCTGCGCGCCCCAGTCGGCCGACAGCTCCGAGGCCGACACACCCCACACCTTCTCGTTGTAGGTCTTGAAGAAGTGCTGGTACAGGCGCCAGCCGTAGTTGGAGACGATGTAGCCCTCGAGCGTGGACAGGTCCTTGGGGGGCCGCACCCGGACCCAGAGGAAGGAGAGCCCGCAGCGCACGGCCTCGAGCAGGCCCAGGTTGGAGAGCGCGTTGCCCAGCTTGATCGGGTAGTCGTAGTACTTGCCGCCGTAGAAGATGCGGCTCATGCGGGGCCGCAGCAGGAAGTCCTCGTCGGGCAGGATCTCGTGCCAGAACTCCTCGACCGGTACCACCTTGGTGAAGAACCGGTGGCCGCCGATGTCGAAGCGCCAACCGTCGCGCTCGACCGTCCGGCTGATGCCGCCGAGCACCGTGTCCTGCTCCACCACCACCACGGGGTCCCCCGCCTGGGCCAGCCGGTAGGCGGCCGTCAGCCCGGCCGGACCGCCCCCGATGACGACGACCGGGTCGCCGGCCGACGAACCCCCGGGGGCCTCGGTCTGGGTCTCGGGGTTCTGCGGCGTTGCCATGCGGTGCGGTCCGTTTCTACTGGTTCCGGGGGCCGGCGCCGGCTGGCGCAGCCCGGAGGGCGGGGTCCGGGCCGTGCCCGGGTGCGACTGGTCGGGCGGCCGGCATCCCGCCTCCCACGGGTCCCCACCCCCGTCGGGAGCGGAGGGGCGCCGGCCCTGCCCTGGGGTCGCAGGATAGTGGGTCCCCGGCAGCCCTCGGAGGACCGCCGCCGGCCCGTCGTCCTAGGGGACGACCACCCCGAGGAAGGCCAGCGTGGCGTAGCCGGCCATGGCCGCGGCCGACACGATCAGCACCGTCAGCTCCACCGGCCGACGCGACGTGGCGGTCGACGCGGCCACCACCAGCGGGAAGGCGCCGAGGGCATACCGCTCGAACGAGTCGAGGTTGGTGCTGCTCAGCGACACCACCAGGACGGCGGCGGCGAAGAGGGCATAGGCGTGCGGCAGGCGCAGCCACGCCACCACCAGCAGGACCGCGCACAGGGCGATCCAGGGCAGGTGGGCGGCGCTGCCGAGGTGGTGCCCGTGGAGGGCGACCAGACCGTCGTGCCACATGGCGTCGAAGGGCACGGCCAGCTGGCCCCGGTGGCCGCCCTGCTGTTGCACGGTGAAGGGGAGCCAGGCGTCGCCGAAGCGGTGGCCGACCCAGAGCAGGTAGGCCGCCGCCCCGGCCAGCGGAGCCACCAGGGCGGCCACCGCCCCGGCCACCCGGGGCGCCGTCCGCAGTCCGTCCCGCTGCGACCACAGCTCGACGGCCACCGGCACGACCAGCAGGACGCCGACCGGACGGACGGCGCCGGCGGCCAGTCCGGCCGCCGCCGCCCACCACCACCGCCCGCTGCGCATCCCGAGGAAGGCGACCACGGCGGCCAGCAGCAGCAGGGCGTCGGCGTAGGCCAGCACGAACGCATAGGCCGAGGGCGCCAGGGCCAGCAGCCACACGGACCGGCCGGCCAGCGCCCCGTCGCCCAGGTCACGACGGACCAGCAGGACCAGGGCGGCCATGGCCAGCAGCGCGGCCAGGTTGGCCACCACCACCAGGGCCACCCCGGTGCCGACACCGGGCACCCATCCGAGCCAGCGGCCGAGCAGGGGGAAGAGGGGGAAGAACCGGAGCGACTCCTGCCCCGCCGCCACGTAGCCGTGCTGGGCGATGGCCCGGTACCAGCCGGCGTCCCACCCGACCAGGCCGTCGTGGACCCGCCGCAGCGCGGTCGGGTTGTCCGGACGCACCGACCGCACGGACAGGTGGGCGACCACCAGGGCCCCGGCGACCAGCACCCGGGCCACCACCCAGGCCGGCAGCGCGGCCCGCAGTGCGGACCGGACCTCGGCGGCCGGGCCGGTCGCCCCGCCGCTCACGGCCGTCCGGGCCGGCACCGGCGGGACCTCCGTGTCCACCCGGTCAGGACCCGGTGGGCGTGAGGCGGACCAGCGACATCGGCTGGTAGAAGGTCATGTCGTCGCCGGTGACGAGCGCGGTGCCGTGGTACCCGTGGTTGGCCTCGAGCGACTGGACGATGGCCTCGCACCGGGTGCCGAAGGTCTGGTAGCCGCCCGCCCACACCAGGTAGATCTGGTGCCCGCCGGCGGCCAGCGACTCGACCTGCTGGGCGAAGGCCACCGGCGACGCGGCGTGGACGGCCGCCCCGTAGTCGACCCAGTTCACGAAGGCAGGTCCGGTGCCGCGCGGGAAGGTGGTCTGCCGGTACCGCCCCTCGGGCAGCAGCCGGTCGACGGCCGGGCCCAGCTGGTCCGGGCAGTAGGCCACCACGTCGCCCGGCTTGCCGGTGGCGGCAATGGCCCGGGCCACCTCGCCGGCCTGGGTCCGGTTGGTGGTGACGTTCGGCACCGACCCGCCGAGGCCGAGCACCACGGCCAGGGCCAGGACCCCGGCCCGGACGTGCCGGTCGCGGAAGACCACCAGCCCCACGGCCACCAGCAGGATCAGCGGGATGAACACCACCGAGGCGTAGCGGGCGTCGAACGCGCTGTTGGTGGCCAGGCCGCCGATGATGGCGCCGGCCAGCGTGCCGGCGATGACGATGCCGAGCGGGCGGCCGAGCGGCCGGGTGCGGATGTCGAGGTCGATGTGGAGCCGGTCGGTGGCCAGGCCGAACAGCCCCAGCCCGAGCAGGGCGAAGAAGAGCAGGGCCAGCCCCCGGCCCTGGCTGGTGCTGCCCCCGGCGAAGGAGGCGATGGCACTCACCATGGCCGCGAAGGAGGCGGGCGTGGCCCACGGCGTGCCGGTGTGCTTCGACTGGAACAGGAAGGTCGGCAGCCACGGCAGGAAGGTCAGGCAGCCCACCACCACGGCCACCAGGGCCGGCCGGGCGTTGCGGCGCCACTCGGGACGGCCCCGCCAGGCCTGGTAGGCCAACCACAGCACGACGGTGGCCAGCAGGTAGACCGACCAGTAGTGGGTGTAGAGGAGCAGTCCGGCCACCGCCCCGGTGGCCACCAGGTTGCCGGGGCGCGGCCGCTGCAGCGCCCGGTCGATGGCCAGGAAGCCGCAGACGGTCAGCAGGGCGACCAGCGAGTACATGCGGGCCTCGGTGTCGTACCGCACGGCGAAGGGTGACGTGGCCACCAGCAGCAGCGCCGCCCAGGCCCCGGTCCGTCCGGCCAGCCGCCGGCCCGCCAACCAGGCGAGGGGGAGGGTGATCACGCCGAACAGGCCGGGCAGGGCCCGTACGGCCACGTCCGACCGGCCGAAGACCCCCATCCAGAAGTGCAGCAGGACGTAGAAGAGCGGCGGCGCGCCGTCGCGCTTCAGGTACGACGGGATCTCGTGGAGTGGGACCCCGGCGATGTTGACGGTCAGCGCCTCGTCGAGCCACAGGTCGGAGTTGGTCCAGAACCGCAGCACCAGGCCGGCCACGATGGCCGCCACCGCGCCGACGATCAGCAGCACCCGCAGCACGGGCGAGAACGGCTTGCCCTCGGGGTCGGCCGTCCCGGAGCCCACGGGGGCCGACGGGGCGTCGCCGTCGGGGCGCCGTGCCGCCGCCCGGTCGACCGTGTCGGCGGGGGACGGCGCGAGGTCGGCCGGCTCGTCGACCGCGGGCGCGGATCCGGGCGGTGCTGCTTCCATGGCCCGCATGGTACCCAGGCCGCTCGCCGCCCAGTGACCCCCTCCCGCGGCACACCCGTGTGGTGGCGCGGTCGGCGGCGACGGACCATGGACTGCACCCCACCTGGGCGGTACTGTGCGCCCACGGTGCTCTCCGCCTGTGGCAGAGTCAGTGCCAGCAGTTCTGCAGTCCGTCGGAAGGGGTGCCGTGGTTCCGGCGGGTGGCACGAGGTCGTCGTCCGGCGGCCCAGGAGACGCACAGGGGGAGTCTGCGTGACCGACAAGCACGAGATCAGTCGTCGTACCTTCATCGCCAAGGGGGCGGCCGCCGGGGGCGCCGTCGTCCTGGCGGGCGCGGCCGGCGGCGCCCTGGCCGGCTGTTCGTCGTCGAGCACCAGCAGCAGTTCGACCACCGGCGGGACGACGAGCGGGACGACGCCCGGCGTCGGCGTCGGCACCCCCGTGAAGGGCGGATCGCTCAACATCGGGATCGTCGCCGAGATCGACGGCTTCTACCCGCCCAACAACCACTGGGACACCAACGGCTACCTCTACGCCCAGTGCCTCTACGACCCGCTGATGGCCATCGCCGCCGACGGCACCATCCAGCCCTACCTGGCCCAGTCGTGCACCCCCAACTCGTCCTACGACACGTGGACGATGACACTGCGGCCCAACATCAAGTTCCACGACGGGTCGCCCCTGACCGCCCAGGTGGTGGTCAACAACTACCAGGCGCTCAAGGCGTCCCTCCTGACCGGCCAGGCCCTGACCCAGGTCGTCTCGTGCACGGCCACGGACGCCATGACCGTCGTCTACAAGCTCCAGGCGCCCAACCCCGGGTTCGCCGCGGGGCTCGCCACCCAGGTCGGCTACGTGGTCGGCCAGGCCATGATCGACCAGGCCAACGCCAAGGTGGCCCAGCCCACCCCGGTGGGCACCGGGCCGTTCATCTACCAGGACTGGCAGCCCAACAACCACTTCACCTGCACCCGCAACCCGAACTACTGGCGGCAGGGCCTCCCCTACCTCGACCAGATCACACTCAAGCCGATCCCCGACACCGTCCAGCGGGAGGCCACCCTCAAGACCGGCGGGGTGGACATGATCGGCTCCACCGACCCCAACACCATCAACCGGTTCAAGGGTCAGTCCAACTATCAGGTGGTCGACTCGGCCACCGGCGTCATCGGCGAGCCGTCGATGGCCTTCATCATGCTCAACACCGTCGTCGCCCCCACCAACGACCTGTCGATCCGCCAGGCGCTGGCCATGTCGCTCGACCAGGCGACCGTGCAGAAGATCTTCGGCGGCGGCCTGGCCAAGCCGGTCAACGGGCTGTTCGTCGAGGGGTCGCCGTACTACACGGCCGACACCGGCTACCCGGCCTACAACCCGACCAAGGCCAAGCAGCTGGTGGCCGCGTACAAGTCCAAGCACGGCAGCGCCCCGTCGCTCGAACTCCTCACCATCACCGACCCGCGGCTCGCCCAGCTGGTCCAGATCGTCCAGCAGATGTGGCAGCAGGTCGGCTTCGAGGTGACCGTCAGCCAGATCGAGCAGGCCGACCTCATCAACAACTTCATCGCCGGGAAGTTCCAGGCCGCCACCTCGTACCAGTTCGGTGCGGTGGACCCGGACCTCAACTACGTGTGGTGGAGCACCACCACGGCCGGCCCGGTCGGGAGCATCGCCCTCAACTTCCCCCGCAACTCGGACCCGGTCATCGAGCAGAACATGCTCACCGGCCGCCACACCACCGAACAGGCGACCCGGGTGAAGGCCTACCAGACGGTCAACAAGCAGCTCTGCAAGGACCTCCCCTACCTGTGGCTGGAGCAGTACATCTTCTCGGAGGTGGCCACGGCCAAGGTGCAGAACTTCGCCAACCCGGTCCTCCCGAACGGGATGAAGGGCTACGCCTTCGACGAGGGTATCTTCAGCCCGACGGCCATCTGGCTGTCCAAGTAGCGATCGGGTCGACGAGGCGAGACGATGGGCAAGTACCTCCTCAGGCGGTTCATCCAGCTGCTGGTGGTCTCGTTCATCATCTCCGTGCTCGTGTTCCTGCTCGTCCACCTGCTGCCGGGTGACCCGACCACCGCCATCCTGGGCGCCAACGACACCGCGGCCAACCGGGCCATCCTGCTCAAGCAGCTGGGGCTCAACCTGCCGCTGTGGCACCAGTACACGATCTGGCTGAGCGCGGCCTTCCACGGCAATCTCGGCACCTCGTACCTGAACCACGAGTCGGTGACCCACATCCTGGCCACCGGCGCCCCGGTGTCGCTCGAGCTGATCATCATCAGCCAGATCCTGGCCTTCGCCGTCGCCATCCCCCTGGCCCTGGTGGTGTCCCGCAAGCCCAACCGGGCGCTGGACAACATCTCGACCACGTCGACGTTCGGGTTGCTGGCCCTCCCCCCGTTCGTGGTGGCGCCCATCCTGGTGGCCGTCTTCGCCGTCGGCCTCGGCTGGTTTCCGGCCACGGGCTACACGCCGTTCACCCAGGCACCGCTCACCAACATCCACGAGATGATCCTGCCCTCGGTGGCCATCACGGCCGGATCCATCGCCGTCTACTTCCGCCTGCTGCGCTCCGACCTCATCACCACCCTCCAGCAGGACTTCATCACCATGGCCCGCTCCAAGGGGCTCTCCAACCGCCGGATCATGTGGCGCCACGCCTTCCGACCGTCCAGCTTCTCGCTGTTGGCGGCCGCCGGCATCAACATCGGCAGTCTCATCGCCGGCACCTTCGTCGTCGAACTCCTCTTCGCCATGCCGGGCCTGGGCTACGCCCTGGTCCAGGCGGTGGAGCAGCGCGACTACCTGGTGGTCCAGGGCTTGTCCCTGGTGATCGCCATCGCCTTCGTGGTCATCCAGTTCATCATCGACTTCATCTTCACCATCGTCGACCCGAGAGTGGTCAGGGAGTGACGCATGCCTGACGACAGAGAACTCCTCGACACCCGATCGTCGGACAGGATGCTGGCCAACCGCATCCCCATGTCGGCCGCCACCGACGAGGCCGTCCTCGAGATGCAGTCCGAGGCCGTCGACGAGGACGGCCAGCCCCTGA
>Ga0265327_10000170_pt1 | contig 140044 bp, 113 predicted proteins | sample 41621metaG_FD_202089 | JGI IMG/M metagenome (GOLD analysis project Ga0265327, IMG submission 202089) | Rhizosphere microbial communities from Carex aquatilis grown in University of Washington, Seatle, WA, United States - 4-16-21 metaG | ecosystem: Host-associated > Plants > Roots >... | reverse complement strand
CGTTAGCTTCTTTCAATATTGTCGCTCTCTGATAGCACGCAATATAAACGACCGTGCTTCCAGTGTTTTGAAAAGAGCATTCGGTCGTCGGGCGGTCAAGCTTGCTGCCATCGAATTTTCTAACAACCAACCAACAATTGGCACTAGGCCCGCTGACCGATACTTTTTTCAAAACTTCTTTGTACAGATCCATATCGGTGGCGCTTTCCCGTTAGCTTCTTTCAATATTGTCGCTCTCTGATAGCACGCAATATAAACGACCGTGCTTCCAGTGTTTTGAAAAGAGCATTCGGTCGTCGGGTTGTCAAGCTTACTGCCATCGAATTTTCTAACAACCAACAATTGGCACTAGGCCAGCCGACCGATACTCTTTTCAAAACCTCTTTGTGCTAGCCGGTATACGTGCCGCTTTCCCGTTAGCTTCTTTCAATATTGTCGCTCTCTGATAGCGCGCGATATAAACGACCGTGCTTCCAGTGTTTTGAAAAGAGCATTCGGTCGTCGAGCTGTCAAGCTCTCCGCCATCGAACGCCTAAAACCTAAAACCTATCTCACTGCCCCGCCTGTACGGCCTTCACTACATCGTTGTAATACTGTGCGCCGTTGTCGAGCCATTCCGACAGCATGCGCAATTCGGCTCTGGTCAATAAATTCGTATGATCGAGCGGTGCAGGCGTCGACGGAGTATCGACATCCGCCAGGTGGCACATGTTATTGACGAGGCAATTAAAAAATGAACTGCCGCGCGCACTGTTTGCATTCATCGTTGCGCCGATAGTTTTGAAAATGGGATTGCCATCCGCATCGAACAGTGGCGCGCCGTTGCCATCCAGCTTCGGTATCGGTGCGCCGGCGATGTCGCGCTGTGTATCGCCGTTAAATAATTCTTCAAATGATGTTTTTATTTTTGCGTTTTGGCTGGATGGGGTGCCGGTGAGATCGAGTTGGCCGGCCGGCACCTGCGCGGCGCCTAGCGCATCGGTAGGCGCATGGCAACTGGTGCAGCGATTATCGCCGATCACGGTATTGGTGTTGTCTACCACCGGTCGCGATTTATCCCAGGTCGGTTGAATATGTTCGTCGTAATTGATAACGATGCGGCAGCGTGTATTCCAATTCGAGAGGCAGGCGGCGCTGGTCACCGGGCTGACCCGAACCTGCTGCGGGCGCGCGGGATCGTCATTGACATAGCGCGCGTCGATAAGCGCTTTTTGCTGCGCGGGATTAACGGCCCACTCATCGCTGAAATAGACATTCAGCGAAGGTTTGCGCGGCTGCTGATTATTAGCGGCATAAATTTCGGCGAGACTTTGGCCGGCGCGCGTACCTTGTAGTTTTAACAGCGCCGGATTGCCGATCGGAAACATATTGCCGCTATTGGTGCCGGGATTGATATCGGCGACCGCGCTATCCAGGCGGCCGTGCGGCAATTTAGCAGTGGCGGGCGTGCTGGTATCGTGACAGCCGGTGCAGCGTACTACTTCGCCGGTGCGCAACTGCCACCATACGCCGTGCGACTGTGTGCCGCTAATGCGCTGCGCGTTGGCATCGAGAATATTAAAGGTCAGCGGCACATCGGCCGGCACTTGCACCACCACCGAACCGTCGGGTTCGATCGGCACATAGCCGATAATTTGTCGCATTAATTGCGCGCCCGAATTACCGAATGCAAATCCCGGCACCTTAAAATCGGCGTCGTTGATTTTTTCGTCGTTGGCAGGAATCGGCACGCCTTGTACGATTTGTAAAAAGCGCGCGCGATACTGTTGATATGCAGGGTTGGCGGGATCGCTTTGCTCGACGATCGCGGCGCTGGCGTGGCCGTCCAGGTTGTAGACCGAGCGAATATCCAACACGGCCAATTCGTTGCCGGACTGATCCAGATTCGCGAGAATATTGTTGCCGTAATCGAGCAGATCGTTGCCGGCGTTGCCCGCTATCGGCTCGGTCAGCGGCGCGACGGTTTTGGTCGGCGAGGCGGCGACAATATCGGTGAAGATAACGCCTTCCTGCGGCACGACGATGGGTTTTTGCGTGCCGGCTTTCGGATCGAAAATCCATACGCCATATAATAGTGGCGCCGGCAGTGCATCGGCCGGCGCGGTGGCGCACGGCACGATGCGCCCTTGATCGAGCGCGCGGCATTGGCTCCAACTGACCAACATGCGATTGGTGCCGTCGAACAGCGGCCACACCGCGCCGAACTGACCGCCTGGCGATAATTGTGTCGCGTTGGTGCCGGTATATATTGGGTTGGCCGCCAGCGATTGTTGCGCGGTACCGGCGAGGCCGAGGTTTTCCCAGGTGGGTTGATCGTTATCGCTGAAATGCGCGACATCGATCGCGACTAAATCGCCGCCCATAGTCAATGCTTGAGTGGGTCTCACAATAGTTGCAAGCCGGCCATCCTCCATTTCGCGCGGCTGACTGAATTGTATATCGTTGGCGTCGCTACCGGTGTCGTGGCTGTGGTAGCCATATAAAATCGATAGGCCCATGCCGCTCGGATTGACCGCATACAAATTCATGCCGTGGTCGTTGACCATGCGGTCCCAACGCATAAATACCAACTTACCGTTGCGCAGCAATGACGGCGCTAAATCGTGGCTCTGATTAAACGAAATTTGTTTAATGTTGGTGCCGTCGGCATCCATGATGTGCAGCACCCCGGCTTTGCGCGTACGACTTTCTTCCACGCCGGAGTAGGCCGGCGAGCCGCTGCTCGCCAATAATTCGCGGCTGCGCGCCTGCCGGTCCGAGACGAATACGATGCGGCCATCGTCGAGAAATTGAGGCGCGACATCGTTGCCTTCGGCGCGGTTTTTACTAGTGATAACCGCTTTCATTTGTTGGGTGGCGAAATTGTAAATGTAGATATCCCAGCTCGGCTGATCGATCGCGGCGACATTTTTCAGCATCGGTGCATGCAGCGCGAACGCGAGCGACTTGCCATCCGGCGACACGGTTAAATCTTTTACGTCGTATAACTCGGTCTGGTCGGGAAATAGTTGATCGGTGATGTTTTGCTCCGGCGCATTGCCATCGGCGCGGCTGCGTACCAGCAGACGACCGCCGGCGTGAAAGGCGAAAGGATCCTGCAGATTATTTTGCTGATTCTGCGGCACCGGTTGCGCGGGCACCGGCCGCCGCACGTAGGCAATCGGATATTCAACGGTGCCGGGGTCGGCGCTTTGATTATCGCCGGCGATGCCGACGCCGCCACCACCGCCGCCGCAGCCATTCAATAGCGAGAGCAACGCACAGAGCGACAGCATTTGTACCGTTGCGAAAATTGCAGTCGTATGAAGTGCTGTCGTGCAATTCGCGCGCTGCGTTGGCACCGGCTTCCGAGTCACTGTGAATTGCTCCTGGTAAAAAATGACAGCTACTTCGCAACTTGTTAATCGAGCGTTGCAACATTTGTTCTCGCTTCCAGTATAAACAGCTTAATTCGCCAGCTAGCGATATCGGCAAAAGATTCTGCCGAATCTGTGGGGAGCTTCACCCTTTATCGATAGGCCACCAACTACAATTGTGCCCAAGCCGATCGAGTGCCACGGCGAAGTCGGGTAGCGATCGATGCGAATCGTCAATCTATGCGCAGGCGGTACGCAAACTAAAATTTAGAAAAAATGCCATTAGCCCCGTCGGGAAAACTGCACAAATGGACGGATACAAATCGAGTTCAACGATCCACTGTTTGTCATGTGCGCTGGCCGTTGCTTCGATTCTGGTTGCATTGCCGACTGCGGCGAGCTCGCTGGAAAAAGCCAAGCGCATCAACGATCGGCTGACTGGCGTAGCGCTGCAGTCAAGCGATGGCGTGCTGACGACAATGCAGAACAAATTGAATAGCAACGATCCGATCGGTGCTGCGTATGCCGCGATCGATAACCCGAACAACCCGGGCTTCTATAACGTCAAACTTAAAAATTGGGCCACGCCCTGGACCAATCGCGATGGCAATAAATTTGCGCCGTTGAACGATTACACGGCGACGATTATCGGCATCGTTCGCGATGGTACCGATTATCGCCAGGTATTGTCGGGCGATGTAATTTATGTGGGTAGCAGCAGCATCGCCATGCCTTCCGGCGGCACGATTACGCCCTATGCGCCGAATAACAATCAGCACTATATCGATTTGGAAAACTCGGGCGCGAATATGGGTAGCGCCCTGGCTCTTAAAGGCCCGTTCAGTCAGACGATCTATACGGGAATTCCGTCGAATGCGACTGCCGGCGTTATGACTACGCGCGCCGCGGCGCGCGCTTTCTTTATCGATGGCACCAATCGTGCGATGTTTCGCTTCACGATGAAAAATCATCTCTGCCAGGATATGGAAAAGGTACAGGACATCACCCGGCCAACCGATCGCATTCGCCGCGATGTGCCGCGCAGTCCCGGCGGCGATAGCCGCATTTTTATGAATACTTGCGCTGGTTGTCACAGCGGTATGGATCCGATGGCGCAGGCGTTTGCCTATTACGATTTTCATTACACCGGCGATACCGATGCCGACAAGGACGCCGGGCAACTCGTGTATACCGCGGGTATCGTGCAAAAGAAATACGATATCAACCACGATCACTTCGCGGAAGGATTTATAACGCCGGACGATAGTTGGGACAACTATTGGCGCTCCGGTCCCAACACCGCCGTATTGGGTTGGGATGGCGGCGCCGGCCATGGCACCGGCGCCAAATCGATGGGGCAAGAGTTGGCCAACAGCGAAGCGTTCGCCGTCTGCAGCGTCAAAAAAGTTTTCCAAGCCGTGTGTCTGCGCGATCCGGCCAGCAGCGATCAAAGTGCCTTCACCACGATGTTGAATAATTTCAAGGTCGGTTACGACTTGAAGCACACCTTTGCCGAGGCGGCCGTTTATTGCTCCGGGAATTAATTGCGGAAATTTTCGATTTTGAACTCGCCGTCGGCGCAAATTGCGAGAAGCACTGCGCCAGCCATTAAGGAACGCGGAAAGTCATGAAGCCATATGCGAAAAACTCTGCGGGTAGCCGCGCGGTCGGCGCGTTATTGCTGATGGCAGCCGCATGGCTATTGAGCGCGTGCGGCGGCGGCAGCGGCGGTAACAACAACTCTCACCCGGCGGCGCCAACCGCGCCGGGCGGTAACACTTTCGTGTACAGCGGACCGGCGCCGGCGAATGCGGATATCCAGCGTTTTCAAGCGGCCTTTTACAATAATTTAGTCGGCGACGATCGCTGCGGTACGTGCCACACGCGCGGCGGACAGGGCAGCACGGCATTCGTCGATCGCAGCGATGTCAACGTCGCTTACAACGCTGCGTTGACGTTAGTAAATCTGGAAAACCCGGCAGCGTCGGCAATCGCGCAAAAAGTGTATGGCGGTCACCATTGTTGGGAAGATTCGACGGCGGCGTGTCGCGTGCAAATGATCAGCTACATCGAAAATTGGGCGAGTGGCGGCGGCGGTGTTGCAACATCGGTTAAATTGGCGATACCGAAGGATCGCGATCCGAATGGCGCCGATACCAATGGCGATGGCATCGGCGATGGCTTCCATGCATTCCCCGATCCGGCCACCTACAGCGGTTCGCAACTGTATGCCGATGTGAAGCATTATTGCGGTCGTTGTCACTCCGAGACCGCAGCGGTGCAACAGCAACCGTATTTTGCTTCGAGCGATCCCGCGGTTTCGTATACGGCGATTCAAAGCAAGATCGATCTCAACGATCCGACGCTGGCCACTCCGCCGCCCACCGATCCAAAGATAAAAAACAAATCGCGCTTGGTGGTGCGGCTGCGCGACGAATTCCACAATTGCTGGAGCGATAGCTGCGCGAACGATGCGGCGACGATACAGAATGATTTACGGCTGTTGGCCGCGAGCAGTCCGGTGACTTTGTTGGATTCGACAATTTATCGCAGCAAGGCGCAAGTGCTGAACGATGGCGTGGTCGGCAGCAGTGGCGGCCGTTTCGAGGTGTATCAGATTGCGCTATGGCGCTTTCTCGAGGGCGAAGGCAGTGTAATCAGCGATACCAGCGGCGTGAATCCAGGCATCAGCCTGACGCTGACCGGTACCGAGGGCTCGAGCGGCGATTATATGTGGATTGGCGGCGGCGGTATTCAGTTCGCCAATTCGGTGGCGTATGGCGGCGCGGCGGCGAGCCGCAAGTTGTACGATTTAATCGCGCCCGCTGGCGAGTATTCGTTGGAAGCGTGGATATTGCCCGCCAATATTGCCGATGAAAAACGCGAAATTATTGCCTACGGCGACGGCGCGACCAATCGCAACTTTATGCTTGGCCAATTCAAGCACGACTACCAGGTATTCAATCGCAGCAGCGTCACCAATTCGCGCGGCGAACCATCGCTTATCAGCGATTCTAAAACAACGGAAGTACTGCAATCCGCGCTGCAGCACGTCGTCGTCACTTACGATCCGGTCGGCGGCCGGCGCTTGTACGTGAATGGCGATTTGGTAAGCGCTGCGCTGCCGAATGACAACGGTACGCTGGCCAACGATTGGTCGACCAACTATTCAGTGATACTCGGCAATAATTTAGCGCGCATCGATCCGAATTTAGCGGGGAGTGCCGCTTGGCGCGGCGCATTGCGCATGGTGTCGGTGCATAAGCGCGCATTGAGTGCCGAGCAGATTCAGCAGAATTTCAAAGTGCCGCCCGGCGAAAAACGCTACGTGATGTTCAATGTTTCGCAGCTGAATAATATGCCGGCGAGCTGTCGCGGCACCGACGCGTCCGGCCAGGCGGTCAGTTACTGCTACGTGTATTTCGAAATCAGTCAGTACGACAATTACGCGTATTTATTTAATAAGTCGTACTTCATCAGCCTCAATGCCGATATCGCGGATTTAAACGGCTTGGTGATCAAGGGCATACATATCGGACTCAACGGTAAGTTATCGCCGGTCGGGCAGGGCTACGTGCACGTCGATACAACGATTAATACCGCAAATTACACGCCGGGCATGGCGCCGGGCAGCGGGCAAGCGCTATCGAGCATCGGCACGGTGGTGCCGAAGTTGAGCGGCGCGGACTCGGATCTGCTGTATTTGGAATTCGATGAGATCGGCATCGGTAGTACGTATCAACCGCCGGCACAAACAGTATTGGCCTTCGCCTACACGCTCGATGGTATTCCGGCGATCGATCTCGGTTGGCGTACATTCGATGCGCTCAACGCTACGTTTTCGCAGTTGACGGGAGTGCCCATGAGCGCCTCGACGGGCGGCACGAATCCCGTAGCGGTCAGCCGCGTATTCAGCGGCGTGCGATCGCAGCTGCCGGCGGTCGAGGATCTGCCGGCATATTTATCTTCCCATCAAACTTCCGTGACGCAGTTGGCCGTTGCGTATTGTTCGGCGTTGCTGCACGACGTTGGTTATCGCCAGGCATTTTTCGGCAACGGTGCTTCGGCGGCAAACTATTTATCCGGTAATGGCTGGGACAATTTGCTGAACCCACTGGTTAATACCTTTTTAAGCGGTAGCGGGCTTTATCCAAAATCGGGTACGCCATTATTAGCGACGCGCATGCATACAGAGTTATTGGATTTATTAACGCATCCGTCGGTGGATACCTCGCGCAAGCCGGGCCTGTGCGCGATCGGCGGTAGTTGTAGTTCCGATCCGGCTATCTTAAATGCCGCGACGGTCGCTTGCGCGGCGGCGCTGGCGAATGCTGCGATCACGCTGCAATAAACGGGGAAGGGGAAGATGGCAAAGCGGAATACGACATTACATCCGGATGCGCCGCTGCTGCTGCCAGAGCATAAGCGGCCGCGCACGCGCCGCGAGTTTATCGCCCAGAGTTTTGCGGCGGGTTCTGGTTTGGTGATTGCGAGTAGTTTGTCCGGCTTATTTTCGAATCGCGCCAATGCTGCGTTATCGCAGGATTTGCGCAACAAAATTGCCAGTGCCGACTGCTCGCCGAACAGCAGCGGCGGCGGTCCGATGATTCCCTTTATCTGCTTCGATTTGGCTGGCGGTGCGAATATCGCGGGCTCCAATGTACTAGTCGGTAACCAGGGCGGTCAGCAAGATTTTCTTTCAGTGCCGGGTTACAGCACGTTGGGATTGCCGAGCGCCATGGCCCCCAGCGCATCCATGGGGCAATTTGTCGATACATCGTTGGGGCTCGCATTCCACTCCGACAGCGCGTTTTTGCGCGGTATCAAAACCACGTGCAGTCCAGCGGCGATGGGACGGGTCAATGGCGCGGTAATTCCCGCGCGCTCGGAAAACGATACCGGTAATAATCCGCATAATCCGCTGTATGCGATTTATCGCGCCGGCGCGCGCGGCGATTTGGTGAATTTAATCGGTTCGCAAAATTCCGATTCCGGCGGCAATTCGATGTCGCCGCCGATGCTGGTCGATATCAGTGCGCGCCCGACGCAGGTCACGCGCCCGGGCGATGTCACGGCGTTGGTCGGCAGTTCGAGCGATGTACCCGATGTGCTTGCCAAGGATGATTTAGTGGCGGCGATGGAATCGGTGTCGCGGATTAGCGACAAGGCTATCGATGAAGCACAGGGCAATTATTATTTGCAGGCGAACAATCTGACCGAGCGCACCAATGCCGAGTGCGAAATCGCGAAAAGTGCGGACAGCACCGATAAATTCGGCGGCGCCAGTTCACCCGATCCCACCCAGGATCTATTGATTAATAATACCGGGGGCGGCGCTTTGCCTTCGATTTTTTCGGACGGCATAACTAGCGATGCGGAGTTTTTAAAAACGGCGTCGATAATGAAGCTGGTGATCGGTGGCGCTGCCAGTTGGCCGAGCAAGTGCTACGCGGCGGCCGGTACCATCACCATGGGCGGCTTCGATTATCACACCGGCGATCGCGGCACCGGCGAGGCGCGCGATTTTCGCGCCGGCCAATGCATGGGCGCGTGTCTGGAGTATGCACACCGCCGGCAAACGCCATTAATGCTGTACGTTTGCAGCGACGGTTCGTTGTCGAGTAACGGCATGGCTTTGCCCGTCGGCATGGATGCGGGGGGACGCGGTAAAAACACCTGGGACAGCGACAATCAATCGACCGGCGCGGCGTTTTTCCTCGTCTACAATCCCGGCGCCGGCGGGCGCCCGGCGCTGCTCGGCGCTAGCGTAGATGAACAGGCCAAACATCAACAACTCGGCTGGATGCGCACCGACGGTTCGGTGGAAACCAGCGGCAGTCCGGGCGCCAACAGCGTGACGCAATTGGTCGACATGGTGGCGCTGAATTATTTGGCGCTGCAGGGCAAGCAAAATCTATTGTCGACAGCGCTGGGTGGCAGCGCCATCCGCCCGGAAAGTTCGATTCTGGGCGGCGTTTCCAACTGGGACAAGTACACAGCCTTTAAACCGCTTACGTAATGACAGAGCGGAGTGTGAATCGATTCGCCTTTGCCGCGCGCGACATTCGCGGATCGATGCGATTGGGCTATTCTTCCAGCGATATCATCTCTCGGCGGCAACTGCGGCGCGCAGTTTTAATACGCAATTTAGGAGTCCCAACATGTTTGGCTCGCGGATCGAATTTGGGCGGCGCTGCAGCGATTTGTTTATCGGCTTGTTGTTATCGAGCTTGTTATCGAGCGCGCTAGCCGTTGCCGACACGCCGGTACCTATCGCTGCACCGGCGACTGGCGCAAATACACAGCAGCATGCATTGAATGAGCAGGTGCAGGATATTAAGAAGCAAGCGCTGGAGCTCAATCGCGATTTGTTCAACCTCGAAGAAGAGCTCTTATTTCCCGCCAATACCCAGGTCGCGGTATTCGTATCGTTGGACGTCGGCGAATTTTTTCAGCTCGATGCGGTGCAGGTCAAGCTAGACGATAAAGTCGTCGCCAATTATCTCTATACCGAGCGGCAGGTCGATGCGTTGCAGCGCGGCGGCGTGCAGCGCCTGTATGTCGGCAACGTGAAGGGCGGCAAGCATGAAATCGTCGCGGTATTTACCGGCCGCGGTCCGCACGAGCGCGATTATCGACGCGGCGCCACTTTTACTTTCGAGAAGGCCGATCAGGCGAAATATGTCGAATTAAAAATCGTCGACTCGATGGCGAACTATCAGCCTGAATTTCAGATTAAAGAGTGGCAGTAAGTCATGCGCGACTGCGCCGTGAGCGCCTTGATGCGATGTCGGCAAGCGCTGGCGCGGATCGCATTACCGCTACTGATCCTCACCTCGGCGCATGCTGCGGCGACCGCGAGCGATTCGGCCACCGATACCCCTGCTGATGCAGAGAAGCCCAGCAGTGTGCAGGATCTACGCTACGGCGTGGTGCTGTACGATTTTTTTCAAGACGACTATTTTCAGGCGCTGACCGAGTTGCTGCTCGGCGAGCAAAAGCAGGATATTCCGCATCACGCCGAATTTGCACAATTGCTGCGCGGCGGTATCAGCTTGTCGTACGGCATGGACCGGCAGGCGCGCGCAATATTCGACGCGCTATTGGCGCAGCATCCCAGAGCCGAGGTGCGCGATCGCGCCTGGTTTTATCTCGGCAAGAATCTGTACGAGCGCGGCGATAATGTCGGTGCGTTGGAGATGCTGCAGCGCGGCGGCGAACATTTGCCTACATCGTTGGTCGACGAGCGCAATTATTTGCGCGCGAATATCGCGTTGCAGAGCGACGATCTCGAAGGTGCGGGCGTGCCACAGATAAAAAACGCAGCGCCGCCGCAAAGAGCTGCCGCAGAGTCGCCAAAAAAAGGCATCGCAGGTTTTTTTCAAAAAGGCACCGAGTGGCTGCTGCAGAGAAATACGCCGGACGATGGTGCGAATCCATGGTCGCCGTATTTGTTATTCAATCGCGGTGCGTTGCTGGCCAGGCGCGGCGATTGGCAGGCTGCAGCCAACGACTTCAACGCCGCTGGCAATCAACCGCTGCGCGACGAGGAGCACAAAGCGTTGCGCGATCGCGCGCTGGTCGCAGCCGGCTATGCCTATCTCGGCGCAAATGAGTCGCAGGCGGCGCTCGCTACTTTCCGACAGGTGCGTTTGAACAGTCCGTTCGCCGATAAAGCGCTGCTCGGCTACGGTTGGGCCGCTGTGCAAGCACAGGATTATCCGCTGGCGCTGCAGCCGTGGCAGACCCTAAACGAGCGCTCGCTATTATTGCCTGCGGTGCAGGAAAGTTTATTGGCGGTACCGTACGCGTACGAAAAGCTCAACGCGCTGGCGCGGGCGCTGCAAGAATATGAGCGCGCCGAGCAATTATTCAATCAGGAAATCGCTCGCATCGACGCCGCGCAAGCGCAACTGCAAAGCGTTTCGCTACTGAGTTTGTGGCTCGAGCCGGATAGCGCGGATACCTGGATATCGCGACATCAGGAATTACCGGTGACGCCGCAACTGCCTTATCTCGAACATTTGCTGGCGCTTAATTCGATTCAGGATGCCATTAAGGATATGCGCGATCTCGCCATGCTCGATCGCTACCTGGTCGATTGGCAGGAACGCTTGAGCGCGCTCGATACCGCGCAGGCATTGCAGTATCAACGGCGCCAAAAAATTCTGCAGGATCATCAGGAGCGCAAAGCCGCGGATACCTATCAGCGCTTGCTGCAGCAGCGCGCCGAAGTGGCGTCAGCGTTGCAACAGGCAGAACGCGATGCCGATGGACGCGGTCTGCAGAGCGCCGCCGAAATAGCGACGACCAAACGTCTGGAGCGCGTCCGTCAACACATCGATAGCTTAAAGCAGAGCGGCCAAGATGTGGCGGCGGCGGAAGAATCGTATCGACGCTACAGCGGCTTGCTGCTGTGGCAGGCACAAGAGAATTACGCAGCGCGCCGCTGGGAGTTAACCAAACAGCTGCGCGAACTCGATCGACAGTTGGCCGACGCGCAGCAACAACAATTGCGCGTCGATAATTTAGTGGAGCGCGCGCGGCAGCCCGAGCAGGGCGAACGTATTCGCGCGCTGGCAACGCGCTTGCAAACTAGCTTGAATAATATTCATAACGCGCAGCAGCAGGGCGAGAAGGTATTGCGCGAACGCGCGCGCGCGGAGTTGCAAGCGCAGCGCGCGCGCCTCGTTACTTATTTGGCGCGCACGCGGCTCGCCAAAGCGCGCTTGTACGATAAGGGTACAACGGAGGCGCTGCCATGAAATACGCGCGCTATCTGCTGGTTTTGGCACTGTTGCAAAACCTGCTGGCCGGCTGCTCGATATTTCATCGTGGCGATGAACCCGCCGAGCCGACTCTGGCCAACTTAAAACCCGCGCATCTGCCCGATACCGCGCAGCCGTTGCCGAACGTTGGATTGCAGCAGGTCGCCGATAATTATCGCGCGGTATTAAAGAGTACCGACGACCCGCAGTTGCGCGCGCAGGTCACGCAGCGGCTCGCCGATTTAAAAATGTTGAACAGCGAGCAACAGCAATTGGCGGCCGGCGCGCCGGCGACGGGCGCGCATTATTTCGACGATACCATTAAATCCTATCGCGATCTGCTCGCGCAGTATCCGGATAACCCGGACAACGATCGGTTGATGTATCAGCTGTCGAAAGCCTACGACCTCGATGGCCGCAACGACGAATCGCTAGCGGTATTGCAGCAATTCGTCGTCAGATATCCGCAATCCAATTATTACGTTGAAGCGCAGTTTCGGCGCGGCGAATTGCTGTTTGCGCGCGCCGATTATACACAGGCGGAAAGCGCCTACAGCGAAGTCGTGAAGCGCGGCAGCGCATCGACCTATTACAAAAATGCCTTGTACATGCAAGGCTGGGCGCAGTTCAAACGCGCGAGTTACGACTCCGCATTGCGCTCGTTTACCGAGACCCTGGATCTATTGTGGTCGCGGGATGCTGCGCTCGATAGTCTGGCCGGCGCGCAGCAGGAAATGATCGGCGATACCTTGCGCGTGATGAGCCTGATATTTTCCTACGAAAATGGCGCGCAAAGTATTAACGAGACGTACGCGAAACTCGGCGAGCGGCACTACAACGCCGAACTGTACCGCCGCCTGGGGCAATTGTATTTACAGCAGAAACGTTATCGCGACGCGGCGGAAACCTATCGCGCGTACGCCGATACTTATCCGTTGTCGGCTACTGCGCCGGATATGTACGTACTACTGATCGCCGCGTTCGACGAGGGCAATTTCCCCTCCGAAGTGCTGGCGGAGAAGGGCGCATTTTGTCAACGTTACGGTATTCGCAGCGATTACTGGGCTAAAGCCGATGAGAACGCGCGCGCGCCGGTGCGTGCGCACCTGAAAGAATATCTGGTGGAGCTGGCGCAATATCACCATGCCACGGCGCAGCATTTGAAAGCGGAAATCGGCAAGCCGGCAGTTGTCGATATTACGCCGACTAACGATACCGATAAAAAAGCCGCAGCGCAGCAATCTTATCGGTTGGCGGGCAATTATTATCGCGAGTATATCGATACGTTCGCAACGCCGAGCACCGATCCGAATGCAACCGCGCAAGATCCGCAGGTCGTGCGCATGGTATTCCTACTCGCCGAGAGTCGCTTCGAGGCAGAGGATTACGCGGCGGCAATCGAGGCTTACGAGCAGGCGGCCTATCGATACAGCAGCAACGACAGCGATAGTGCGCGGCGCGGCGCCGAGGCCGGCTACTCCGCGCTGCTGGCATACGAGGAGTTAATTAAGCGCGCGCCACCGGAGCAAAAAAATAATTGGCGGCAGCTGAAAATCGACAGTGAGTTGCGCTTCGCGCAGCGCTACGCGCAGGATTCGCGCGCGGTCGCGGTGCAGGCGCGTGCCGCCGACGAACTATTTACAAGTAAGGATTACGCAGCGGCGATCTCCGCAGCGAGCGCGGTATTGCAATGGCAACCGAGCCCCGATCAGCGGTTATTGCGCAGCGCGGCGTTAATTGTCGGTCACGGTGAATTCGAGCAGCAACACTATGCGCAGGCCGAACAGGGTTACCGCGCCGCGCTCGGCTTTATGCCGAGCAACGATGGCGAGCGCGCGGCGGTGCAGGAGCGTTTGGCTGCGGCGGTTTATAAGCAGGGCGAGCAGCAATTGGCGGCTGGCGACAAACAGGCCGCTGCGCAGGAGTTTTTACGGGTCGCGCAAGTCGCGCCGGATTCGAGTATTCGCATCAACGCGCAGTACGATGCGGCGACGCAATTTATGGAAGGCGGCGATTGGCAGGGTGCAATCAATACGCTCAGCGATTTGCGCACGCGCTTCCCCAATCATGCGCTCAGCGCCGGTGTCGCCGCGAAGTTGGCGGTGGCGTATCAGCAGAGCGGACAGACCGCCGCGGCGGCCGCCGAGTTATCTCGCGTCGCGCAGCAGGATCCGGACGCGGCGACGCGGCGCGAAGCGCTGTTGAGCGCCGCAGAACTGTATCGAAAAGCCGGCGACAACGGCAATGCGATCGAGCGCTATCGCAGTTATGTGCAGCAATATCCGCAGCCGTTCGCACCGGCATTGGAGGCGCGCGTGCAATTGAGCGAGTTGTATCCGAATGGCGAAACGCGCCGCTACTGGCTGCAACAGATTGTCGACGCCGATGCCGGTGCCGGCAGCGCGCGCAGCGAGCGCTCGCGATTTGTGGCGGCGCAGGCGCAGGACGAGTTGGCCGATGCGTTGTATCAATCGTTCGCCGCAGTGCATTTGACGCTGCCGCTGAAAGAGAGTCTGCAGAAAAAGAAATCGGCCTTGGAGCAGACATTAAAGGCCTATAACCGCAGTGTCGATTACGGCATCCAGCAATTCGCCACCAAGGCGACATTCCGCATCGGTGAAATTTATGCGACGCTCAGCAACGATTTATTGAAATCGGAGCGGCCGCCGGGTCTGAGCGATATGGAAAAAGAGCAGTACGAGGTGTTGCTCGAAGAACAGGCCGATCCGTTCGTCGAGAAGGCGATCGCCGTGCACGAGGGCAACGCGCAACGCGCGCGGCAGGGCATTTACGACGAGTGGGTACAGCAGAGTTACACGGCGCTGGCGCAGTTGCTGCCGGCGCGCTACCGCAAACCCGAAACCATGCTGACGGTGAGCGATGAGATACGTTAAAAAAATGTCTATGGCGCAGATAGCGCTACGCTGCTTAGTGGTGGGCGGGCTGTGCTGCGCGAGCGCGTGTCAAATGCTACCCAGCGGTGCCAACGCTAATGCCACAGGCGCGCCGCAAGAAATTCCCGCCGCCGTGCAGGTGCAATTCGATGCGGCGTTGGCAGCGCAAAAAGCGCAACAGTGGTCCGAGGCCGAACAGCAACTCGCGCGGTTATCGGAGAAGTATCCGCAACTATCCGGCCCCGTTTTGAATTTGGCGTTGCTATACGCGCAGACGCAGCGTCCGCAATTGGCCGAGGAGAATTTTAAACGCGCCTTGCAGATCAATCCGAACAACAGCGTGGCGGGCGATCAATACGGTATTTGGCTGCGCACGCAGGGGCGCTTCGATGACGCGGAAGCGATGTATACGCAAACGCTTACGCGCAATCCCGAATACGCCGCTGCGCATTTGAATCTGGCGATTTTATACGATGTTTATTTGGGTAAGGGGCCGCAGGCGTTGGAGCATTATCAACGCTACCTCGAATTGAACAACGACGAGAATAGCCCGGTGCGCGGTTGGATTGCGGAATTGCAACGACGCCTGCCGCGCGCCGGTTGAGAAGGGGTTGAGCCGATGAGATTATCAGCGCTGCGCTACATTGTGCCGATGGCTGGTGCGCTATTGATCGGATCGGCGCACGCGGCGCCGGATGAAGGTAAGCCGCGCGAAGCGAGCGTGATATTGCATAGCACGATCACCGGCAATCAAGAGCAGCCGAAGGTGTTGTATATCGTGCCGTGGCAACCGCCGGGCGGCGTGGATCAATTGCAGCAGCCGGTGCAATCGTTGCTCGACGACGTATTCGCGCCGGTCGATCGCGCCGAGTTTCAACGCGAGTTGAAATATCGGGCGGCTGCTTCGAGCGCCGCGCAAGATGCGGCGGCGAATCCGTAACTGCCTACACAGACTTTTAAGCGCATTTAGCGCTCGGAAACAGCCGGTCATCGTATAAAACTGTCGAGCTGTTAGCAGTTTTTAAATGCGTCGGAAATCGTTAGCGGCGCAGCGAATATAATCCGCTATAGTTTTTCGTTAACAGGTACCTTCGTTAACAAGCACATTCGTCAACAAGTACGTTCGCTAACAAGCACAGGACATCGTCATGGAATTATTTCATTCGGCCGTTCGCTTCTTTCAAGAGGGCGGATTCTTTATGTATCCGATCTCCGTGGTGGTGGTATTCGGCGTCGCGATTTCGGTCGAGCGCTGGCTATTTTTGAACGGTGCGCGCACGTCGAATCGCCAAGCCTTCGGCGAAATTCTGCCGCTGCTGCAAAAAGGCGATTACAAGGCCGTGCTCGGCTTGGCGAGTTCGTCGTCGGCACCGGTGGCGCGTATTGTCGCCGCCGGGGTCGCGCGCCTAGCGCACACGCAGCGTCGCGACGATATCGAATACGCGATGGAGGAAGGGGTGATGGAGGCATTGCCGCGCCTGGAAAAGCGCACGCAGTATCTCTCCACGCTAGCCAACATCGCCATGTTATTGGGGTTGCTGGGTACCATCTCAGGTTTGATCAGCGCATTCGCCGCGGTGGCGAATGTCAATCCGGCGGAAAAAGCCGCGATGTTATCCGCGAGCATCGCCGAGGCAATGAACGCGACCGCGTTTGGCTTGTCGGCGGCGATTCCGATGTTATTGGTGCACACGTTGCTGCAAACAAAAACCACCGAAATTATTTCTAGTTTAGAGATGGTGGGTGTGAAATGTTTGAATATTCTTTCCGATAGGCACGCGTTGGCACAACAAACCCGAGCCGCCGACTAACTGCTGCCGAATATCTTCTTCCAACGGTTTTTTGCCAACTACCTTCTGTCAACTACGGAACCAGCGCTATGGCAATGCGAAGATTACGCGCGCACCGCGAAGCGGCCGATCTCGATATGACGCCGTTTATCAGCCTGCTGGTTGCCCTGGTGCCGTTTTTGTTGGTGAGTGTGGTGTTTTCGCATATCACCGTGCTCGATTTGAAGTTGCCCGATGCCGCGAGCGGCGGTAACGCTGCCGACAATCAAAATGAAGAGGTCGAATTGGTGATTCGCGCCGATCATCTTGAGATCGATTATCCGCGCGGGGTGCTGTTAAAAAGCATACCCGATACAGCAGCCGGTGCGCACGATTACGCGATGCTGTCGACGGTGTTGCAGGAAGTTAAACGGCAGCTGAAAGAAAAAATTATCGATAAGAAATCGATTACAATTTTATCGGAAGCCAACACGCCCTATCAAACGCTTGTCACGGCCATGGATACCGCGCGCTCGTTTAAGACTACGATCGCCACCAGCGTGGTCGATGCGGAATTATTTCCGGATATCGCTTTCGGCGATGCACCCGCGGTCGCGGGCGCCGTGGCGGATGCGACCGCGATTAATGCGGGAACCGCGCGATGAAAGCTTCGATGCGGGCGCGGCGCATGGCGCGCAATCACCGGCGCATCCAATCGGCGGCTAAGCTAACCCTGGTTCCGATCATCGATATTTTCACCATGTTGTTGTTCTTCTTGATGATGAACACGGGCAACGTGGAAGTATTGGATCTCGATAAGACCATCAAGCTGCCGCAATCTTCCGCCGATAGGCGTCCCGACGATACTGTACTGGTAAAAATAAACGCGCAGGACATTCTGGTGCAGGGCCGAGTTGTCGCCAAGGTGGCGGATGTATTGGCCGGCAACGAGGATGAAATTGCCGCGCTGCGCCGCGAATTGGATTTGTGGGCGGCGCGCAAACTCGAATTGAGCGACGCCGAAAAAGCCAAGGGCCGCGCCGTTACGATTATGGGCGATCAGCAGGTTCCCTATCGATTATTGAAGCGCGTGATGACCACCTGCGCGCAGGCGGATTTCCGCGATATCGCATTGGCCGTGGAGCGCTTGCCGGAAGATAGTGCGCAGGCTGCTGCACCGACCGCGGCACGGGGAGCGTAAATCGTGGCGGTGCTGCGTATTCCCAATCCGCAATTGCCCTGGTCTTCTAGTTATAGCGAAGACTCGCGCTTTCAACGCATTCTGTTGGCGCTGCTCGCGTTATATGTGGTGTTTGCCTGCATCGTTTCAGTATTGCGATTGCCGCCGCTATTGCATCCCGAACCTAAGGATTTACCGTCGCAGCTCACGCATGTAGTGCTGCAGAAAATTGTATTACCGAAGCCGGTCGAATTGCCGAAAGTTATCGAGCAAGCTGCACCGGTAAGGCCGCTGCCGCAAGCTTCAATACCGAAGCCGGTTCCGAAACCGGTTGTTGTTCCACCATCCAAAACACCGCTGCCGCCCGCCGCGAAAACCAATACCGGTAAAGCGGGCGGTAAAGAAGCGCCGATCGAATTGATGCAGCAGGCGCGCGCCAACGCGGCGAAATCCGGTGTGCTGCAATTTCGCGACGACCTCGCGGAAATGCGCGAGAGCGTCGATGTCTCGAAAGTTACCCGCAGCAATTTAACGCGCGGCGCCGACGCCGCGGAGAAAACCGAGCGCTCGTTAATCACCGGTAAAGCCAGCGGCGGCAGCGGCGGTATCAACACTGCCGCGCTCAGTACGAACACCGGCGGCATCGCCTTATCCGGCCGCGAAACGACGCGCATCGACGGCGCCGGCGGTCTGGGTGGGCGCAGCGCCGAAGGTGGCGGGCGCGGTCATGGCGAAGGCTCGGGCAGCGGCGCTGGCACCGGTAAAGGTAGCGGTACTGGCACCGGCAAACAGGGCGATCTGGTGGCCGGCAGCGGTGGCTCCGGCGGCCGTAGCGATGAAGCGATTCGCCGCATTATGGATCAGCAAAAGGGCGGTATCTTCGCCGTTTACAACCGCGCGCTACGCCAGGACTCTACCCTGCAGGGCAAGTTCGTCTTCGAAATGGTGATCGAGCCCAGCGGCGAGGTCTCCGAGGTGAAATTAGTATCGAGCGAATTGCGCGACACCGAGTTAGTCGGCAAAATTCTTGCGCGCATTCATCTTATTAATTTCGGCACCGCCAATGTATTGCGCACCCGCGTCAATTACTCGCTCGATTTCCTGCCCAACGCTTAAATTATCGGTGGTTAGTTCGCTCGGCGCTGAACAGACATCCGGTATATAAATAATTCTGTCGCTCGGCCGCCTTTCGCTCTGTGTCTTGCGTTTTGCCCTGCGGCGCGGGTCGACCGTTCGTCGCTTTTCGGTAGGGTGGGCATTCCGGTTCGGCAATTATGGGAACCAGTTCAAAACTTGTACTGGCGATACCATCCATACTTTGGTCACGTTTGGACAAATCCCGGCACTTTCCTACCGATGAGGGTCACTATGGATTCGCTCGATATATTGGCGCGCTGTTATCCATTTCATCAGATCGAGCAGCGCGAAATGGCGCCGCTACTGAAAGGCTTGGCGCCGCACCCCTATAAGCGCGGTCAGGCGGTATTGCGCAGCGGCGTGAAGCAGGCGGAAACATTGAGTTACCTGGTCGAGGGCAGTGTGGAACTGCGCCGCTCTTTCTTCGATCGCGAGACAATACAGGCGGGCGAGGGCTCGGCGCTGCAGCCGCTGGATTATTTATTGATGAGCGAGGGAGGGCAAATTCTGGCGCTGGATAACTGCAGTATCGTGCAGGTTGCCAGGGATTTAATCGATCGCAGCATGGCAGTCAGCAGCCCGCGCGATTACGGTGTGGCGGCGCTGCACGAAACCGATTTCAGCGAGGAGTTTTTGGTATCCGATGGCGCAGTCGCGGTGGATTGGATGTCGCGCTTTCTGCAATCGCCATTGGCTCAGCATCTGCCGGCGATGGTCATCCAGCAATTGCTGGCATGCTTTACCAGCGAGGATATGGCGCGCGGCGCCGAGGTCGTACGGCGCGGCGAAGTTGGTGAAGCGTTATATGTGGTGACGCGCGGCATGGCGTTGGTGCGCACCGATGCGCACAGTGTTTTTCAGGGGCGCGAATTTTCATTGTTGCCAGGCGATTATTTCGGCGAGGAGTCATTGGTGGCCGACACACTGCGCAATGCCACGGTGGTAATGGAAGTCGATGGTACCGTCGCGCGCCTCGATCGCGAGGCATTCGATCAACTGGTGCGGCCGTATTTAATCCCCGAGGCCGACGATGCGATGATGGAGCGCAGTTTAGTCGCTTCTTCCGACGCTAAATTAGCGGTGATCGATGTGCGTTTTCCAATGGAGTATCGGCGCGATGCGCTACCGCACAGTATTAATATTCCGGTTCCGCTGCTGCGCGCGCGCGTCGGTTTACTGGATCGCCAGCGCCAGCATTTGGTGACCTACCATGGTGGACGGCGCAGCGAACTGGCGGTTTTTCTATTGCGGCAGGCAGGTATAGAGGCGTATTTGATGGCGCCGAGCGGCCACCGTTTCGCGCAGGTCAGCCTCGCTAAAGCCAATTACTAGTTATTAGTTGTTGGTTAAGGTCAACATCAACCAACAACTGGCGCTAAGCCCGCCGACCGATACTCTTTTCAAAACTTCTTTGTATTGGCCTTTAGGAGTGCTGCTTTCTGGTTAGCTTCTTTCGATGGCATCGCTCTCTGATAAGGCGCGAGATAAACCAGAATGCTTCCAGTGTTTTGAAAAGAGTATTCGCTCGCCGGGCGGTCAAGTTGGTTGCCATCGAATTTTCTAAAACTACCAACTACCAACTACCAACTACCAACTACCAACTACCAACTACCAACTACCAACTACCAACTACCAACTACCAACTGACAACTCCTCCTCAATCCCCTAAGCTAGGCGCTCTGATTTTTCGAGTGTCGCGCCGTGCTTCGTTGGCTCAAACCTCTCCTAATAAGTATCGCTACGCTGCTGACGGTAATTATTGCGGTGGCTGGTGTGTATTTATATTTGCATCCGATCGCAATCGGCGATCCGCGCATGTTGCTCAATGCGGCGATCGGTAAAAGTATTGCTTCGCCCAGCGGTCAAACCGTTACCGAACGACTTAATGTGCCGCCGGGTTTTTCCGTGTCGCTGTATGCGCGGGATTTACCGATGGCGCGCTTTTTACGCTTTACCGCGGGCGGCGATTTGCTGGTATCGCGGCCGCGCGCCGGCGAGGTCGTGTTGTTGGAGCGGTCTCGCAATGGCGCGGCGCAGCCGGCCGGCCGCCGCGTATTGTTGAGTGGCCTCAATCGCCCGCATGGGCTCGATATTCACGATGGTTGGTTGTACATCGGCGAGAACGACGCGGTTGGGCGCGTCGCCTTCGACGAGACCAGCGGTCAATTGCGCGGTGCCTATCAGCGCATCGTCACCGGCCTGACCGGTGAAGGCAATCACTGGACCAAAACTGTCCGTGTCGGGCCGGACGGTTATCTCTATCTCGCGCAGGGCTCCACCTGCAATGTCTGCGAAGAAGAAGATCCCCGGCGCGCCAGTATCATGCGTTTTAAACTCGACGGCAGCGACGGCAAAATTTTTGCGACCGGCTTGCGCAATAGCGTCGGTATGGATTGGGCGCCCTGGGATAACAGCTTGTATGCCACCGACAACGGCCGCGATTTATTGGGCGATGATTTTCCGCCGTGCGAATTGAATCGGATTCAGGAGGGCGGCTTTTATGGCTGGCCGTATATCAATGGTTTCGGTGTGCTCGACCCCACTGTCGGAGCGGGACATGAAGCATTATTAAAAACCGCGCTATCGCCGGTGCACGGCTTTCGTCCGCACAATGCACCGTTGGGAATGACCTTTGTACGCGGCGCGAAACTGCCGGCAGGTTACGAGCGCGCGGCCTTGGTGGCATTGCACGGATCGTGGAACCGCAGCAAACCCGATGGCTATAAAGTGGTTTCCTTGCATTGGCACGACGATGGCAGGATCGAGGAAAAGGATTTTTTAACCGGGTTCGAGCGCAGCGGCGATGTCATCGGCAGGCCGGTCGATGTCGCCGAGGGTCCGGACGGCGCGATCTACGTATCGGACGATTACGCCGGTGCGATCTACCGAGTTGCGTATGGCGAGCAGGCACGCATTGCGGAAACTGCGGCTGTGGCAGCAGCGCCGCTAGTCGACGAAGTGCTTGCGTCGCTGAGCGAGCCACAGCGACGCGAGCTGGCGACGCAGGGCGAGCAACGCTTTCAGCAATATCGCTGCGCCGGTTGTCACGATCCGCGCTTCGCCGGCGGCATGCGCACCATCCATCCGCTCAATAATTTAAGCGCGCGTTATACGGTGCAGCAGCTACAAGCATTCCTCGCTACGCCGACGCCACCGATGCCGGTATTTCCACTATCGGACGATGAGCGCCAAGCGGTGGCGGTTTATCTGTTGACACGACATCCCTAAAACCATCACAAGGGTCGAGAGCAATGAGTAGTTCGGAAAAGTATGAGTGCACGATTTGCGGTTGGATCTACGATAGCGTGCTAGGTTTGCCGGAGCACGGCGTTGCGGCCGGAACTGCCTGGCAGGATTTGCCGGTGGATTTCGAATGCCCCGATTGCGGCATCGGCAAAGATTATTTTGAGCTGCTGCCAGAATAATTCGAACGACCAAGCCACTTGCCATAAACGCTTGCCATAAACTACAAAATCGCAGGTTCATAAATAATGCATCGATGGTTGCGCGATCTGGCGCTATGTTTTGCTGCGGGTGCAGCCGGTGGGGCCGCGAAAGGGTTGCTGATTTGGGGCTGCAGCTATTTTGCCATCGCTGCAACGCTGGCCGGCTATTTGGCAGGAGCGTTGTATCCGCCAGGGCTTTATGCGCGCGTGGTATGGGGCGGGCTATATGGATTTTTGTTTTTGTTGCCGCCCGCGCGCGGCTCGTTGTGGGCGAGCGCTTTATTGTGGGGTGGGGTCGCGAGCCTGCTGCAGTTGGCGGTATTGCCGCTGCTGGCACATAACAGCCCGCATTTAGCGCCGGCATTGGTATTATCGACGTTGGTTTTGAATAGTGTTTGGGGTTGTGTTACCGCAGTATTGTTGCGTTGGACGAACTAATAGCCAATGTGCCGCGTCTTCCTCGCTCGATATCGTTCTCGCTCGATATCTTTGTCCGCTCTAGCCTTTCAAGCCGCCATGATTCGCACAACTTGCCATAGCGGCAAGTTGTGGCTGCCCAACTGTATTTAGCCGTCGTCACTCTGTTTGCGAATGGAGCGGTCCGCGCTGCGCCAGCCTGGTGCAATAATTTTTGCTCTGTCCCAAGATGGGATGAATACCTTCTCCGCAAGCGCGCGATAGTGCGCCTTTGAAAATAAAAAATGATTGTTGCAGCGGGGAGTTACCTCGCAGTTTCACGCTTGGCAAATAAATTGCTATTTCTTCCCTGCAATAACAAATTTGCAATGGCTAGGCCATGGCAAACACTACTTTGCCGCAATCAGAATCGCGAGCGGTGCGCCGCGAGGAGTTCACGATGCCGAGACCTACACGCTTCACTGTCAGCAATATTCCCCAATGTGTCGTGCAAACGGGAGTCAACTGGTCGCGCACGTTTAATTATCGCGACGATTATCAGTTTTACCTGGAGAGCTTGCGCCAGGCGGCGGCGCAATACGACTGTGAGCTGCACGCCTATGCGTTACTGCCGAATCGCGTGCAGTTGCTGGTGACTCCGCATGCGGATGGCGGCGTGCCGCAAATGATGCAGTCGCTGGGACGGCGCTACGTGCAATATTTTAATCGGCGCTACGATCGCGTCGGCACTTTATGGCAGGGGCGCTATAAATCCTGTTTGGTCGAGCAGGGCGAACATTTACTGAATTGCTATCGTTATGTCGATACATTGGCGGCGATTACCGGCGTTGTGGTCGATCCGTTCGACTATCCGTGGAGCAGTTTCCGTCAGCATATCGGCTCTGCGCCGTACTTCGTGCAGGACCATTCGATCTGGCAGTGCTTGGCGGACTCGCAGCCCGAGTGTTATCAACGCTATCGAGAATTGGCGGTGGTGCCGTTGGCCAATGAGGTTATTAAGGATATCAACATCAATGTCGTACAAGGGAGCGTGTATGGTGGCGAACAGTTTCGCGAGGAAATCGAAACATTATGTGGTCAGAAGGTACGTCCGCGTCCGCGCGGCAGGCCGCGCTTAAGCCGGGCTGGCTAATATTTATTCTCGGATTTATCGATATCGCGTAAACGATCGGCCTCGAAGATCGGAAGATGTCTCGAAGATTAGAATGGAGCAGTATCGACGATCGGGGCCGTAAACCCACGGTTCTATTTTTTTTTCTCTCTCCGCAAGCTTGGCGGCACACCTCGCGAAATATGGCCGATCGGCTGCTCGCTGACGGGGCGCCGCATTTTTCTAGCGTCTGGGCCGTATGTCGCATCCCGTATAGCCCCATTCCTATCCAGCTTTAGCCGCTCGAATTTCAGCCATTTTCGCCTCTCATTGAAGCGCCGGCGTGGTTGTCCCACCTCGCGTTAGTTACAGAAATTTGCCGCGAGAGCCTACATTGGCACGGCTAGAGTCGGATTGTGCATTTTTATCAAAACTTAGAGCAAAACGGCATTTCGTTCTGAGCGAATGATCGCCTTATACTGTTTTTAACGACTTAATTTTTCCCCAGAGGTATCGATTTCTATCCAAAACTAGATAACTCAGAGCCCGCGCTAGCGGGCTCCACCAGTCAATTGTTGTAAGGCGACCTGACGGATGTTTAGATTTAGCGGTAAAAGAATATGAAACAAATGCTTTGGTCGATGATTGATTACTGGTTATTCATAGCGGTATTGAGTGGAGCAATACTGTTTTGGGGAATACTGGCGGGTGGGTTCGTATTGTGGCTACGCGCGCATAAGCGGCGTAAAAATGCGGATCGAGCACTGCGGGTGGAGGCCGCGACGATCGTCGAGCATGTCGCTGCCGCGATATGGATGTCTAGTGCCGATGGCCGGCGCCTGTTGTTTATAAATCATGCCTGCGAGTTGCTGTTCGACTGTGTGAAAGAGCGGGTCTATGCGGATTCAACTCGTTTTCTGCGCCTCGTTCATCCCGAGGACGCGACGCGCGTACAAAATTTGTTAGCAGCGCGCAGCCTGGATGATTGCTACGAAGTAAATTATCGAATTCTGCGCAGCGATAATCAGCAGCGGTATGTTCGTGAAACGGGCACAGTCTTTTTTGATACTGCGTCGGCGCAGAGTTATTTAATTTGCAGCGCGATCGATATCAGCGCCGAAATGGTGGTGCGCGACGAGCTGCACGGTCTCAATACTTTACTGCGCGAAGCAAATTTACGCTTACGCGATAACGCGCGGCGCGATAATTTAACCCAGTGCTTGAATCGTTCGGCCTTCTTCGATGAGGCTGAAAAAGCGCTGCAATTGGAGCAGCGTTATGGCCGATCCAGTACCCTGATATTCTTCGATCTAAACGGTTTTAAACAGCTCAACGATAATTTTGGTCATCACACCGGCGACCGCGGCTTGATCGAGTTTGCCAGGCAAGTTAAGGCGCGGTTGCGCACTACCGACGAGTTGGGCCGCTATGGCGGGGACGAATTTGTCGTGTTGTTGCGCGAAACGAATGCGGAACAAGCGCAACAACTGCTGACAAGTTTGACGCCGGTGGTCATCGACGCCGAAAATGGCAATAGTATTATTTTGCGTTACTCGGCGGGTATGGCCTGTAGCGACGAGCTCGGTATCGAGAACGTAGACGACTGGTTGCGGCGTGCGGACAGCCAAATGTACGAGCAAAAAATACGGCGCAGCGCGGGCTAGTATCTGTTAATAATAAAAAAATAGTTGGCGAGCCGATAAGTGACGGTATGAGTCGCGAGTTGGGAGTTTGCGTGCGTATCGCCGCTTCTCGCTCTCGGAAAAAGAAGATTGTTTTAAGGGCGCGAAAGGTTTGGGCGTGGCGCGGAGGGCACAAAAAACAAGAGGGCGCCGCAGCTGCCCTCTTATTCTCGACTCAATTTCTACATCCGATAGCCACAAAATTTTAGATCGATAAATTTCTGCGGCGAGAACGGGGAAATTATTTCGCTTCGCCAGCCGGAGCGGACTCAGTGGTAGTCGTGGTGGTGCTTTCGGTAGTGGTGCTGTCGGCAGCTGGAGCCGGCGCTGCTGCGTCTGCCGGGGCCGGTGCAGCTTCTTCCGCTGCTGGAGCAGTTGTCGTCGTGGTGGTAGTGGTTTGCTCAGTGGTGGTCGATTCCGTGGCAGGAGCCGGTGCAGCTTCTTCTTTCTTGCCGCAGGCGGTGAGGCCCAGGCAAAGAACCAAGGACGACAATATCAAATAACCTTTCTTCATGATGCTCTCCGTCTTGTTATGGAGTTAGACATAGGTGTTTGCGCGGAGCCAGTCTACTGATGCGATGGCGCCGGTGCAAGCATTCTTGGCTAAGGCATAGTTTAAGCGGAGGCCGCGATACCCGAAGATCGCAATTAGAGCGGTTAAAAAAGCCCATCTTGCGATGGGCATACTTTGTTGAGAATGGCTTGCCGATCAGCGGGCTGCCATTTTTTGTATGCCGGTGGCAGTGTTGAGGCCGCTCCAATTATCGCCTCTGCCCTCCCGCCAACCCGCTAACCATTGCCCGCGTATATCCTCTTCTTGATGCGGGCATAAATCCTTGTGTCGCCCCCCTAAGCCGGCGTGATAGCCGCGTTGATAGGCGCGTTCGTGCAAATCGCGTTTCTGTTTCTTCATAGAACCTATTCTCCTGACGAGATTGATTTGGCCTGACGAGATCAATTGAGCCTGACGAAATCGATCGAGTGCTGAATAAATACGCTGCGAGTGCTGCACCATCAGGATAGAATGGCGCACCTCGACAGTAAGATGAAAGCAAACTTGATCTCTCGGCGTCGACGGTCAATCTCTTCTAGCAGTGGCTTGTTTTATCTATCCCGGTTATAGCCCCAGATTGCTCCTATGATTTCAATCTGTTACGGCTGGATATAAATTAATCAGGCGGTCGGTCGGCTAAGCACAATTCAGTTTATATCGACATCGTCTAGCGTTTTCGTAGCTCAGGATATGACCCAGATTTTAGATTTGTTCGCTAGTTGCCCGAAGGGCTTAGAGGAGTTACTCGCCGCTGAGCTGATGAGTTTTGGCGCTGAGCCGACTAAGCAGCACGTCGCCGGCGTCAGTTTTCGCGGCGATTTGTCGGTAGCTTATCGTTGTTGTTTATGGTCGCGCCTGGCCAATCGTATTTTATTGCCGCTCGGTCATTTTAAAGTGGATAGCGCGCAGGCGTTGTACGAGGGAGTCGCTGCGATCGCATGGAGGGATCACTTCAACGTTGAACACTCCTTCGCGGTCGATTTTAATGGCACCAATGACACCATAAATAACAGCCAGTTTGGCGCGCAAAAAGTTAAAGATGCGGTGGTCGATCATTTTGTCTGGCGCTGCGGCAAGCGTCCCTCCGTCGATTTAAAGAATCCGCAATGGCGTTTGCATGTGCAGCTGCGCCGCGATCATGCAACGGTCAGTATCGATTTGGCCGGCGAAAGTTTGCATCGCCGCGGCTATCGGTTACAGGGCGGTTTGGCGCCGCTGAAGGAAAATCTTGCCGCCGCTTTATTATTGCGAGCCGATTGGCCGGGTATCGCCGCGCGCGGCGGAGCGCTGCTCGATCCGATGTGCGGTTCCGGTACGCTGCTGATCGAAGGCGCATTGCTGGCGATGGATATTGCCCCCGGATACGCGCGCAAGCAATGGGCATTTGAATACTGGCTGCAACACGATGAAAAAATTTGGTCGCGTCTCAAGGGCGATGCGGAACAGCGTCGCGAGCAGGCGCTGCAGCGACAGTGGCCGGAAATCCGCGGCTACGATGCAAGCGGGGCGGCGATTCGCGCCGCCGAGGAAAATATCGAACGCGCCGGTTTGAGCGGCAAAGTGCGAGTGCTGCGTAAAGAACTGGCGCAATTCGTTAAGCCTACCCATCAAGCGCTGGATGATGGACTCGTCATCAGCAACCCGCCGTATGGCGAGCGCCTGGGCGAGCAGGAAAGCTTGCGGCATTTGTATGCGCATTTTGGCGAGCGTTTGCGCGAGCATTTTCAGGGCTGGCAAGCTGCGCTGTTTACCGGTAATCCCGATCTCGGTAAAACCATGGGCTTGCGCAGCTACAAACAATATCGTTTGTGGAACGGCACCATCGCGGCGCAGCTGTTGTTGTTCCATGTCGAGCCGCAGTATTTTGTCGATCGCTCGAAGCCGCCGCTGCATGCGCAGCCGATTGCCGTGGAATTAAGCAGCGGAGCGCAGATGTTTGCCAATCGCTTGCAAAAAAATCGCAAGCGCTTGCAGAAATGGGTAAAGCAACAGGCGATCGAGTGTTATCGCCTCTACGATGCGGATATGCCCGAATACGCGGTGGCGGTCGACTGTTACGGCGATTGGGTGCATGTCGCCGAATACGCCGCGCCCGCGTCGATCGATGAAGCGGCGGCCGAATTGCGCTTGCGCGACGCCGTGGCGGCAATTCCGGTTGCGCTGAATATCGATCCGCAGCGCGTGGTATTAAAGCAGCGCGCGCGCCAGCGCGGCGCGAAACAATACGAAAAATTCGCGCAGCGCGGCGAATTTATGGAAGTGCGGGAAGGCGCTGCGCGCTTACTGGTCAATCTCACGGATTATCTCGACACGGGTTTATTTCTCGATCACCGTCCGGTGCGCAAAAAAATCGCCGAGCTCTCTGCGGGCAAAAGTTTCCTGAACTTGTTTTGCTACACGGCGACGGCCAGTGTGCATGCTGCGATCGGTGGGGCGAAAACGACAACCAGTGTCGATATGTCGCAAACCTATCTCGATTGGGCGCGCCGCAATTTGGCGCTGAACGGTTTGAGCGAGGCGCGCAATCATTTGCTGCAAGCCGATTGCCGACGCTGGCTGGCCGAGTGCAAACAGCAATTCGATCTGATCCTGCTCGACCCGCCGACCTTCTCGAATTCCAAGCGCATGGGCGACGACACGTTGGATATTCAGCGCGATCATGTCGATCTGATTCATCAGGCGATGCGCATACTGGCGCCGGACGGGTTGTTAATTTTTTCCAATAATAAACGACGCTTTCAACTCGATGCGGTACTCAGTGAAATATTTGCTGTGGAAGATGTCAGCCGCTGGTCGCGCGATATGGATTTCGAACGCTCAGTCGATATTCATCAATGCTGGTTCATTCGCCACCGCTGATGTGTCAGGCGGACCGAATGGTTTGCCTTGAGAGTTTGTGCCAAGGCGTCACCTGCCCTCTATTTTTTATAGCCCTACAGTGCCTCGAAGCTCGGCTGCGCACCGACAAGGGTGCGCAGCTTTTCGCTGAGGTTTCCGCAGTGAATTGTTACCATGGCACCTTCCGGGCTCTAAAAAATAGAGGGCAGGTGACGCTTTGTGTCCCTCTGTCGATTCCTCTCTTCGTGCTGCAACAATGCTATGGGCCACTGCGATTTGGCGGCGAGCAGGTGTAGCTTTTTCAGCGCCTGGGACGGGGCGCGCCTGCTTACCTTTGGAGGAATCGCAGCGAGAGTCTGCGCGACCCTGCTGTCGCGCAGAGGAGCTTACGCCCCAACAGGCGCTGAAAAAGCTACACCTGCTCGCCGCAGACTACGGCACCGCGTCGAAGAAAGCTTACCAGCAAGGCTGAGGCAAAAATCCTAACAACAGCAGTTACTCTTTGCGGAGCAACTTCTCCAGTATTCCCTCATACATTCGCGACAACAGATCGAGATCGGCCGCAACTACGTGCTCATCGACTTTATGAATCGTGGCATTCACCGGTCCAAGCTCCACCACTTCCGCACCAGTCGGCGCTATGAAGCGACCGTCGGAAGTGCCGCCGCCGGTGGATAATTCGGTTTCGATGCCGGTAAGTTCGCGAATGGTTTGCTCGGCGGCGTCGACCAACTCGCCCTGCGCGGTGAGAAACGGTGCGCCGCTCAGCGACCACTCGATCGAGTAGTCGAGCTCGTGGCCGCGCAAAATCGCTTCCGTGCGGTGACGCAATTGCGAGTCCGTCACCTCGGTCGAATAGCGAAAATTAAACAGCACTTCCAACTCGCCAGGTATCACGTTGGTGGTGCCGCTGCCGGCGCGAATATTGGAAATCTGCAGCGACGTGGCGGGAAAAAATGCGTTGCCGTTGTCCCATTCTTGCGCGGTGAGTTCCGCCAATGCAGGCAGCGCGAGATGAATCGGGTTGCGGGCCTTCTCGGGATAAGCGACATGTCCCTGCACGCCGCGCACGATTAATTTTGCGCCGAGCGAACCGCGGCGACCGTTTTTAATGACATCGCCAACCTCTTCCGCCGAGGAGGGCTCTCCCACCAGACACCAGCGGATTTTCTCGCCGCGCCGCTCCAACCACTCAACCACTTTTACCGTGCCGTTAATCGCAATGCCTTCCTCGTCGCTAGTGATCAGAAAGGCGATGCGGCCGTTGTGCCGCGGATTGGCGGCAATAAAGCGCTCGCAGGCCGTGACCATCGCGGCGAGGCTGCCTTTCATATCGGCAGCGCCGCGTCCATACAATTTGCCGTCGATTAGAGCCGGCTCGAACGGTGGCGTTCGCCACTGTTGTTCGGGGCCGGTAGGGACTACATCGGTGTGCCCCGCGAAGCAGACGATCGGTCCGGCGTCCCCGCGTAAGGCCCAGAAATTATCCACCTCGCCGAAGCGTAGCGGCGTCGCGACGAAGCCGAGCGCGGCGAGACGTTGCATCATCAGCGCCTGGCAGCCGCCATCGTCGGGAGTGACCGAGCGGCGGCGCATTAAATCGAGAGTAAGTTGCAGGGTGGGCGATAGGGCGGTCATAAGGAGTGCGATTCGCGACGAGAGAAAGATTTATTAAACCAGCGTTGTTAACAATCTGTCATTAAAAATTCGTCGATTTGTCATTGCCGCCAGCTAGTTTTAACTAATCGACTCAGCGAGGGTTTGCAACCATGATCGATCGAACAGATTTGACTGTTACCGCGCGCGAACAATTGCGCAGAGAAATCGCCGAGCAAACGGCAATATTTTTACGGCAGGGCGGCAATATCGATGTGTTGTTCGCTCCCGGTGTTGCCGCAGCGCGACCGGTCGGACCGGTCTGGTGGGACACGCGCGGCAGCGGTCCCTTAATGATGGGGTTTTGATTAAGGAGCGATTGCAGCGTACGGCGCCGCCACTCGCTGTATCAATTGTCGCGAGTGGCGGCGTCCGCACTAATCGATATTAATTATGTGCGTGTAATTCGGCGTTTAATTCAATTGCCGATTTGTTGGTGAGCACCTCGAGCGCGCCGGTTTGCGAGTTGCGGCGAAACAGTAAATCGGATTTGCCGGATAACTCGCGCGCTTTCAATTTCTGCACTACTTGACCGTGGCCATCGAGCAGGGTCACTACCGAACCGGCGGTGACATAGAGGCCTGCTTCGATGGTGCAGCGATCGCCCAGCGGAATACCGACGCCCGCGTTGGCGCCTACCAAGCAGCCCTTGCCGAGCCCGATAACGATATTGTTGCCCCCGGATAAGGTACCCATTGTCGAGCAGCCGCCCCCCAGATCGGAGCCGGCACCGACGAATACGCCGGCGGAAATGCGCCCTTCGACCATGCCGGGCCCTTCGGTGCCAGCGTTAAAGTTGACGAAGCCCTCGTGCATGATGGTGGTGCCTTCGCCGAGATAAGCGCCGAGACGCACGCGCGCGGTATGCGCTACACGCACGCCGCTCGGCACCACGTAATTGGTCATTTTGGGAAATTTGTCGACCGACATGACTTCCAGCAATTCGCCGCGCAAGCGCGCCTGCAGTTGCCGGCGCGGCAACTCCGTCAAATCGATCGCGCCCTGATTGGTCCACGCAACGTTCGGCAATACGCCAAAAATACCGGCGAGCGCGATGGCGTGCGGTTTTACCAGGCGGTGCGACAGTAGATGCAATTTCAAATATGCTTCCGGTACCGAGGCCGGTGCGGTGTCGGTAGCCAAAATAACCGCGACGCGAGGCTGCGTGCTGTCCTGCAGTTGTTGCAGGATTTCCGCTTGCGCTGTTTCGCCGGCGGCGCGTAATTTTTCAGCTAACTTTTTTAGCTTGTCGTTATCGAGCGCTATAACGCTATTGGCGTCGGCGTAACCGAGCGCGCTTTGCGCGCTCGCCAGCACTGCCGCCGACGGGTGCAGCAGCGGCGCTGGATAAAAAACTTCCAGCCATTCGCCTTTTTGGTTTTGAGTGCCGATACCGAAGCCGAGCGCGAAGTGTTGAGTCATGATCATTTACCTATAGAAAAATTCATATGATTTAAAACTGGCGATTAAAGATGGTGTATTCGAGGGACCGATAACGAGCCCTTACAAGTCTGCGGCGCGCTCTGCAATCCACGTCCAGCTACCGGCAAAAGCTATAAAGTATGCCGCTTAAATACGTTGTCGTATAACTCCGCGCTGAAGCCCACTATGCGTTGATGACCGATATCCAGCACGGGGCGCTTAACTAATGTGGGATTCGCCACCAGCACGGCCGCCGCAGTATTTTCGTTGAGGTTCTCGCGAGTTTTCACATCGAGTTGTTTCCATGTGGTGCTGCGCTTGTTGATCAGGACCTCCATGCCCATTTCCTGCAGCCAAGCCTGCACCTGCTGACGCGTCAGGCCGTCGGCGCGAAAATCGTGAAAACTGTATTCGATGTGGTGAGCTTCGAGCCACTGCCGCGCCGCCTTCACGCTATCGCAGTTCTTGATGCCATATAAAATTGTGCTCATGGCGATGTCCTTACGGTTGCGCGGATTAGCATATCAAATATTTTACGCTTCAAGCTTTTTGGGTCTTCTTGGCGCGCTTACGCTCGGGATAGCAGGTTTTACAGATGTCGCAGACAGTGCCGTCGCAGCTGTGCGCGGAGCAGAATTCGCGACCGTAGTAAATTATTTGCAAATGCAAAGCATTCCATAATTCGCGTGGAAACAAGCGCTTCAAATCGCGCTCGGTCTGCACTACGTTCTTGCCGCTGGTGAGGCCCCAGCGCTGCGCGAGGCGATGGATATGCGTATCCACCGGAAAGGCCGGCTCGCCAAAACCCTGCGACATCACCACGCTGGCGGTTTTGTGGCCGACGCCAGGCAGCGTTTCCAGTTCCGCCATATCAGCGGGCACTTCACCTGCGTAGCGCTCGACTAGAATTTTCGACAGCTCGCTGATCGCCTTGGCTTTTTTCGGCGCAAGGCCGCAGGTGCGAATGATTTCCTGGATTTCCGCGACCGGGACTTTTGCCATCGCGGCCGGCGTATCCGCTCTTGCAAATAATGCCGGAGTGACCAGGTTGACCCGCGCATCGGTGCATTGCGCCGACAGCAGCACGGCGATCAGCAGCTCGAAAATAGAATCGTGCTGCAAAGGTATCGGCGGTTGCGGATATAAATCCTGCAGTCGCTGAGCAATGAATGCCGCGCGCTCGCTTTTTTTCACGGTCTGTTCTTCAAGGCTTATTTTTCACGAACGGTTCTTCACAAATTATCTTCACAGGTCACAGGTCACAGGTCACAGGCTCGCGGCGAACTGCTTGATGCGCTGCGCCGCCGCTATACATTCGTCGAAATCGGCGACCAGCGCCATGCGTATCCGATTGACGCCGGGGTTGCCGCCCGGCGTTGCGCGCGCGAGATATTGGCCGGGCAGCACCGTGACATTTTGTTGCGCGAATAAGCGGCGCGCGAATTCGATATCGTCGATCGGGGTGCCAGCCCATAAATAAAACGCGGCCGGCGGCCGTTGTATATCGAGGCTGGCGCCGAGGATGTCGATAACGGCGTCGAATTTTTTACGATACAACGTGCGGTTGTCGCGTACATGTTGTTCGTCGTTCCAGGCGGCGATGCTGGCCCATTGATGTTGCACCGGCATCGCGCAGCCGTGATAGGTTCGGTACAACAAAAACTTCTGCAGTATTTCCGCATCGCCGGCGACAAAACCGGAGCGCAGCCCCGGTACATTGGAGCGTTTCGACAAGCTGTGAAATACCGCGCAACGACGGTAATCGGTGCGTCCGATTTGCTGGCAAACTTCCAGCAAGCCCAGGGGCGGATGTTGTTCGTCGCCGTAGATTTCCGAGTAGCACTCGTCGCTGGCGATGATGAAATCGTAGCGATCGGCGAGCGCGATAATTTTTTGTAACACTGCGGCATCTAATATCGCGCCGGTAGGATTGCCTGGGCTGCAGAGAAATAACAGTTGGCAACGCTGCCAGACGTCTGCGGGTACGGCGTCGAAATCGGGGATGAAATTATTCGCAGCGGTGCAGTCGACAAAGTATGGCTCGGCGCCGGCTAAATACGCCGCGCCTTCGTAGATTTGATAAAAGGGATTGGGGCATACCACCAAAGGTTTCGGCTTGCCGTGCGGCGCGCGCTCGATTGCCGCTTGCGCAAAGGCAAATAATGCTTCGCGGGTGCCGTTGACCGGCAGTATCTCGCGCTCGGCGTCGAGTCGATCGAGGTGAAAACGGCGCTTCGCCCAGTCGGCAATGGCGCCGCGCAGCTCTGGAATGCCTTTGGTGCTCGGATAAGTCGCCAAATGCTGCAGATTGTGCGTCAGCGCGGCGCGGATAAAATCCGGTGCCGCATGTTTCGGCTCGCCGATCGACAGCGCTATATGCGGAATGGCCGGCGGCACGATGCCCGCTTTAAGCGCGGCTAATTTTTCGAATGGATAGGGCTGTAAATGCTGTAAATCGGTATTCATGCTTGTCGGGGCGCCGTTCAGGCCGCCGCCTTCTCATCCAGTTCTTTTTTGATGGCGTTTTGAATGGCCGTGCACAATTCGGCATCTTCGATCGGCCGCTGCTGATTGTCGGTGATAAAAAATACGTCCTCTACGCGCTCGCCGAGCGTGGTGATTTTGGCGTTCTGCAATTGAATGCCGTAGTTGTAGAAGATGCGGCCAATACGTGCCAGCAGGCCAGGGCGGTCCGGCGTAATGACTTCGAGCACCGTCAGATTTTTACTGGTATCCGTCGACATGCTGGTGCTGGTCGGCATCGCGAATAAGCGCAATTGGCGCGGCGTGCGCTTGCGCATGATCTCGGGGTACAGATCGGCCTTATTCAATTGTTCGCGCAACAACGTTTTGATGTGATCGAGTCGCTGCACGTCGTCGGCGATCGGTTTGCCGCTGGCATCGAGGACAAAGAACGTATAAAAAATGAAGCCGGTGCCGGAGTTGTAGAGGCGCGCATCCTGAATGCTGAGATCCAGTTGTTCCATCGCCGCCGCCAGCATAGCGAATAAATGCGCCCGGTAGCGCGAATGCACAAAAATCTGCGTAGCCGCGTCGAACAATATTTCACTGCTGTCTTTGATCAGCACGACCGGCTCTTCGCGATTGCGATGCTGCGCGATCGCCTGCGTATGCCAGACGATATCCTCGACTTTTTCGCGCAGAAAATAATCTTCGCCGACGTTGGCCCACAGCTCGCGCAATTCGTCTTCGCCGAAGCCGAGATACTCGAGTTGATCGATGGCGTTTTGTTGCGCCTCTTCGATCCATTCGTGCTTATCGACCGGGTTCTCCAGGCCGCGGCGCAATGCGCGCTTGGTCTCGGCGTACAGTTGGCGCAGCAGCGAGGCGCGCCAGGCATTCCACAGCGTCGGATTGGTGGCGTTGATGTCGGCGACGGTTAGCGCAAACAAATAATCGAGATGTAATTGGTCGCCCATTTCCAGCGCGAAGCTGCGCACGACTTCGGGGTCGGATATATCCTGGCGCTGCGCCACGCTGGACATCAGCAGATGTTTCTCGACCAGCCAGACGACCAGGTTGGTGTCGCGCTTGTTCAGGCCATGGCGCTCGCAAAACGCTTGTGCGTCGTGCGCGCCGAGCGTCGAATGATCGCCGCCGCGACCCTTGGCGATATCGTGATACAGACCGGAGATGTAGAGTAATTCGATTTTCGGCAGGCGCGCGACGATGCGCGCCACTACCGGATATTTTTGCAGCGCGTCGTCGTACTGAAAGCGCCGCATGTTTTTTACGACTTCCAGGGTATGTGCGTCGACCGTATAAATATGAAACAGATCGTGTTGCATGCGGCCGACGATGCGGCCGAACTCCGGCAGATAGTTGCCGAGCACGCCGTAGCGGTTCATGCGGCGCAATTGTTGCGCGACTTTGTGCGGCGAGCGCAGCAGCTCCATGAACTGGCGCGTATTGCGCGGATCGTTGCGAAAATTTTCATCGATCAAATAGGCATTGTCGCGGATCAGTCGAATGGTGGCGGCGCGAATGCCGGAAATATGTTTGTTCTGCGCCATCAGCACGAATATTTCGAGTAGCGCGGATGGAGTTTTTTCGAATACCTTGTCGTTGCTGACTTCGAGATAGCCGCTGCGCACGCGAAAGCGCGGATTCAACTCCATGACATTTTCGGGTTCGCAGGCGCGCAGAATCGCTTCGTCGAAATGCTGCATCAACACTTCGTTGAGTTCGCCGAGCGCCAGAGCCCAGCGATAATAAACCTGCATGAAGCGCTCGACGGCAAGCCGATTGCTGTCGTCTTCAAAGCCGAACATCTTCGCCAGCGTGCGCTGATGATCGAACAGCAGTCGATCCTCTTCGCGCCCCGCCAGCAGGTGTAGTCCGTAGCGTACGCGCCATAAAAAGTCGAGACCATCGATGAGGATGGTCAATTCCTCGCGCGCTAAAAAGCCGCGCTCCACCAGTTCTTCAAATTGGCGCGTACCGAAGTGTCGCTTCGTGACCCAGCCGATCATTTGAATATCGCGCAGGCCGCCGGGCGAGCTTTTGACGTTCGGCTCGAGGTTGTATTCGGTATTGCCGAATTTACGGTGCCGATCGATTTGCTCGTCCCATTTGGCGCGGAAAAAGGTATGGCTGGGCCAGATGCGATCGGGGCCGGTGGCGGCCAGCATTGCGTTGAACAGCGCATCGGGTCCGGCGAGGATGCGCGACTCCATCAGGTTGGTGGCGACCGTGATGTCCGCCGCCGCTTCGCGACACTGCGCGACGGTGCGCACGCTGTGGCCGATTTGCAGATTGATGTCCCATAGAAACGTGATAAACGCTTCGACCGCGGCGCTGTAGCGATCGTCGCCGGTTTCCGGCAGCAGGATTAATAAATCGATATCCGAGTAGGGATGCAATTCGCCGCGCCCGTACCCGCCGACGGCGATCAGGCTAAGTTGCTGATCGGGCCAGGGCTGCGCCTGCCAGATGCAGCGCAACAGTTCATCGACCACCAGCGCGCGCGCCTGCACCAGTCCGCGAATCGCGTCGCCGCGTCGAAAGGCCTCGTCGAGATGGCGACGGGTGCGCTCCAGCGCGGCCTTGTAGTGCGCGATGATATTGCCGTTGCGCTGTCCGGTCGGCCCGCCGCTCAATTCGGCGCGAAAAGCGATCGGATCGAAAACTTCGAGAGGCAGCGACAGGCTCATGCGTACTTCAGGCGGTTTTGCGAAAGAAGGGTTCGTCGGCGCGCGCGGTCAATACTTCCGCGCCATCCTTGGTAACGACGATCATATGCTCCCATTGCGCCGACAGACGGCCATCCTTGGTGGTGACGGTCCAGCCGTCTTTGGCGTTCAGTTTCACGTGGCGCTTGCCGGCATTGATCATCGGCTCGATGGTGAAAATCATGCCTTCCTTTAACTCCAGGCCGGTGCCGCGCTCGCCGTAATGCAGCACTTGCGGATCTTCGTGAAACGCGATGCCGATACCGTGGCCGCAATATTCGCGCACGACGCTGTAATAGTTGGACTCGGCATGGTGTTGAATCGCGTGGCCGATGTCGCCGAGGCGCGCGCCGGGCTTTACCTCGGCGATACCGCGGTACAAGCATTCCTTGGTGATATTGACCAGGCGCTCGGCGTGCGGCTGCGGCGTGCCGACGTGAAACATGGCGCTGGTGTCGCCGTGGTAGCCGTCGTGGATGACGGTGATATCCATATTGATAATGTCGCCGTCCTTGAGAATTTTGCGCTCGGATGGAATACCGTGGCAGACCACTTCATTGACCGAGGTGCAGATCGACTTCGGAAAGCCGTGATAGTTGAGCGGTGCCGGAATCACGCGTTGCACATCGACCATATAGTCGTGACAGATGCGATCCAACTCGGCGGTGCTAACCCCCGGCTTTATATAGGGGCCTATCATTTCCAGGACCTCGGCGGCGAGGCGTCCGGCAATGCGCATTTTTTCGAGTTCTTCAGGGGTATTAACGGTCACGATAGGCTACTGGTGTCGACAATAAGGAGGCGGATGACTATGCCGGGTATTGTAAACCATGCCTTCTCGGCCCGCCTCAATTTCCTCGCGGCCAGCTTAATCTCGCCTTTATGTCTTTTGTCCGCTGTGGTATAAAGCGCGCTCTCGCCGCTAGGCGGGTTTAAACAACTCATTTTTTAACGCCGCACACGTATCGTCACATGGGCCTGGGTGCTTCTTTTTAGCGAGCTAACGCTCTGGGGCTGAAGGCTCCTCAGCCGAAAGCTTAAAAAGAAGTTGGTCCATGGGGTGCGTGGAAGCAACAACCCTAAAGGAAACGTTATGTCTCAAGTAAGCATGCGCGAAATGCTGCAGGCTGGTGTGCATTTTGGCCACCAAACCCGCTTCTGGAATCCGAAAATGGCGCCTTATATCTTCGGCGCCCGCAATAAAATCCATATCATCAACCTCGAACACACCGTACCCGCGTTCAACGACGCGCTGAGCTTTGTAAAAAAGCTGGCCGCCAATAAGAATAAGGTACTGTTGGTCGGCACCAAGCGTTCCGCCAGCAAGCTGATCAAAGAGCAAGCGCAGCGCTGCGGCATGCCCTACGTCAGCCATCGTTGGCTCGGCGGCATGCTGACTAACTACAAAACCATTCGTCAATCGATCAAACGCCTGCGCGAGCTGGAAGCGCAGAGTCAGGATGGCACTTTCGCCAAACTGACCAAAAAAGAAGCGTTGATGCGCACCCGCGATATGGAGAAGCTTGAGCGTTCGATCGGCGGTATCAAGGAAATGGCGGGCCTGCCCGATGCGTTGTTCATTATCGATGTCGATCATGAGCGCATTGCAATCCAGGAGGCCAACAAGCTCGGCATTCCGGTGATCGGCGTGGTCGATACCAATAGCAATCCGGATGGCGTGGACTATGTCATCCCTGGCAACGACGATGCGATTCGCGCCGTCAAGCTGTACGTCAGCTCGATCGCCGAAGCGGTACTGGCCGGTCGCGGCGATGCCAGCGGCGCGGTTACGCCCGATGAGTTCGTCGAAGTGAAGGCTGGCGAGGCCGACGCCGCCGAATAAGCGAGCTGGGCTAGCGCTGTAAAAAGGGGGCTTAGCCCCCTTTTTTGGATCAACTTTATGTTGGATTAATTTTTGCGGGCTGGCTCGTCTATTGCGCCGGCCGCTATTTAAGTGGGAGTAATCAGCCATGGCAGAAGTTACTGCGTCCTTGGTAAAAGATCTGCGCGAGCGCACTGGGCTCGGCATGATGGAATGTAAAAAAGCGTTGGTCGAAGCCGGTGGCGATATCGACAAAGCGATCGACGAACTGCGTAAGTCCAGCGGCATGAAAGCGGCCAAAAAGGCCGGTCGCACCGCAGCCGATGGCGTGGTCACGGCAAAAGTAGCAGCCGACGGCAGCTATGCGGTGATTCTCGAAGTGAATAGCGAAACCGACTTCGTCGCGCGCGATAGCAACTTCCTGGGCTTCGTCGGCAAAGTGCTGGATCAGGCCTTTGCTACCAAGCAAAGCGATGTAGCGGCGTTGATGGCCGGCGAGTTGGAAACCGCCCGGCAGGCGCTGGTGCAAAAAATTGGCGAAAATATTTCCGTGCGCCGCGTCGCCATCGTGACGCCGACCGACGGCGCAGTGGCTGCTTATGTGCATTCGACCAATCGCATCGCGGTAGTCGTGGCACTCAAAAGTGGCAGCGCTGAGTTGGCTAAAGACGTTGCGATGCATGTTGCCGCAGCGAATCCGCCCGTAGTGCGTCAAGAAGATATGCCGCCCGAGCTGATCGCCAAAGAGAAAGAAATTTACACCGCGCAAGCTGCCGAGAGCGGCAAGCCGGCAGACATCATCGAGAAAATGGTGTTGGGTCGCGTGAAGAAATTTCTCGCCGAAAATGCACTGGTCGATCAACCGTTCGTCAAAGACCCGGATACCACGGTCGGCGCGCTGTTGAAAAAAGCCGGTGCCGATGTGCAGCAGTTTGTGCGCTTCGAAGTAGGCGAAGGCATCGAAAAAGAGGAAGTGGATTTCGCGGCCGAAGTTGCGGCGGCGGCACAGGTCAAAGGCTGATAGGCCGATCGAACACGGGGCCGGTGGCCCCGTTTTACATTCTGATTTGCAGATCGTTCGGAGCGCGTAATGACAGGTCAGTCTCACGAAAGTCAGTCCCGCGAAAAAAAATATAAACGTATTTTGCTCAAGTTGAGCGGCGAGGCTTTGGGCAAAGATGGCGTCGGCATCGATCCGAAAATTTTGGATCGCATGGCGATAGAAATCGGCCAGCTAATCGATATCGGCGTCGAGGTCGGTCTGGTGGTCGGCGGCGGTAATTTATTTCGCGGCGCGGCTTTGCAGGCGGCCGGTCTGGATCGCGTTACCGGCGATCATATGGGTATGCTCGCGACGGTGATGAATGCGTTGGCGATGCGCGACGCCTTGGAGCGCAGCAATATCGCCTCGCGCGTCATGTCGGCGATTCCGATGAGCGGCGTGGTCGATCACTACGATCGCCGTCGCGCCGTGCGCGCGCTCGAGCGCGGCGAAGTGGTCATCTTCGCCGCCGGTACCGGCAATCCCTTTTTCACCACCGATTCGGCGGCTTGCCTGCGCGGTATCGAAATCAATGCGGAGCTGGTGCTGAAGGCCACGAAGGTCGATGGCATTTATAACGCCGATCCGCTGCGCGATCCCGGCGCGGTGAAATTCGATCGCCTGACCTACGACGAAGTGCTGGATAAAAAGCTCGGCGTTATGGACCTCACGGCCATTTGCCTGTGCCGCGATCACGATCTGCCGGTGCGGGTATTTGCGATGGAAAAAGCGGGCGCTTTACTGGATATTGCGATCGGTGGCAACGAGGGCACATTGGTACAGGCGAGCCACGCATAATCCAGTTGCCGCAAGCTGCGGCTAGAATAGGTTTGCCCCGAAAATAGGTGCTAGGAGAGACAAGTTGATTAACGACCTAAAAAAAGATGCGGAAGAGCGCATGCGCAAATCGGTTGAGGCGTTGGGCCACAGTTTTAACAAGATTCGCACCGGCCGCGCGCATCCAAGCCTGCTCGATACGATTCGCGTCAATTATTACGGCAGCGAAGTACCGTTGAGTCAGGTCGCCAATATCGGTGTCGAGGATTCGCGCACGTTGACCGTGACGCCGTGGGAGCGCAATACGGTACCCGACGTCGAGAAGGCGATTATGAAGTCCGATCTGGGATTGAACCCCAGCACTGCCGGCACTGTGATTCGCATCCCGATGCCGCAGCTCACCGAGGAGACGCGCAAGGGCTATATCAAGCAGGCCCGCGCCGAAGCCGAGCATACGCGGGTGGCGATACGCAATATTCGTCGCGACGTACTGAGCGACGTCAAAGAGCTGCTGAAGGATAAAGAGATTAGCGAGGACGAGGATCGGAAGGCGCAGGACGATATGCAAAAGCTCACCGATCGTTTCATCGCTGAAGCGGACAAAGCATTGGCGGCCAAAGAAGCCGATTTGATGGCGATCTGACCCGCGTGGGTCGATGCTACGAGGCGCTATGACCGACTTCAGACCGATCAACGAGCCCGCGCCAAGCGCTATGCCACGGCATGTGGCGATCATCATGGATGGCAATAATCGCTGGGCCAAGCGCCGCGGTTTGCCGGGTGTCGCCGGTCATCGAGCGGGTGTCGAAGCGATTCGCGAGGTGTTGCGCACCTGTCGTAAACAGGGTGTTGAGGTACTGACCCTGTTCGCATTCAGCAGCGAGAATTGGCAGCGTCCGAGCGCCGAGGTCGGCGCCCTGATGCGGTTGTTTTCCGCGTATCTTTCCAGCGAAGTGAAAAAGCTCCATCAGGATGATGTACGCCTGCGCTTTATCGGCGCGCGCACGCGTCTCAATGCCGGTCTGCAGAAGAAAATACTGGAGGCCGAGCAGCTCACTGCGGGGAATAGCGGATCGACGTTAGTGATCGCCGTCGATTATGGCGGGCAGTGGGATATCGCCAACGCCGCTCGCGTGCTCGCCGAGCGCGTCGCGCGCGGCGAATTGGCGCCGCAACAGATCGACGAGGCCCTATTCGACAGCGCCACCGCGCTGGCCGATTTACCAAAGCCCGATTTGTTGATTCGCACCGCCGGCGAGCAGCGCATCAGCAATTTTCTGTTGTGGCAATTGGCCTATGCCGAACTCTATTTCACCGAATGTTATTGGCCGGATTTCGGCGAGTTGGAAACCTTGCGCGCCTTGCAGGCTTTCGCGCAGCGCGAGCGGCGCTTTGGCGGCCGCGAGATTGCGGGTTCGAATGTCGAGGTGATCGGTAATGCTTAAGCAGCGCATTATCACCGGCTCGCTGCTTGGGCTCGGCGCGCTGTTGTTGATCATCGGTTCGCCGCCAATGGTATTGATCGGCGCGTTGGCAATCGCGACGTTGATCGCTTGCTGGGAGTGGGCCGATCTTGCGGGCATTAACGGTGTGGCGGGGCGCCTGCTGTATTGCGTGTTGGCGGCAGCGGTAATGGCGGTGCTGTTTTGCGGCGCAGGCCTGCTTGGCGACAAGCCGCAATCGATCTGGATCGTGGCGGTGCTCGGTTTGGCCGCGGGCTGGTGGATCGTCGCGCTATTATGCGTTGCGACCTTTCCGGCCAGCGCGCACTGGTGGGGCTCGGTGGCAGCGCGCGCGTTGATCGGCTGGCTGGTGCTGCTGCCTGCCTGGTTTGCTTTCGGCTATCTGCGCGCGCAAGCGCACGGCGAATGGCTGATTCTGTTCATGCTGGGGTTGGTGGCGGCGGCCGATATCGGTGCCTATTTCAGCGGTACGCGCTTCGGTCGCAACAAATTGGCGCCGGCGGTCAGCCCTGGTAAGTCGTGGGAAGGTTTCGTCGGCGGTCTGGTTAGCAGCGTTTTATTGGCGTTAGTGGTTTGGTACTGCGCGCGGCAACAGCTATCGCTGCGCGCATGGCTGGCGGTGGTGGTGGTCACCGTGCTGGCGTCCGTTCTCGGCGATCTGGCGGAGAGCATGGTGAAGCGTTATCGCGGCGTTAAAGATAGCGGTAATCTACTACCCGGTCACGGCGGGGTGATGGATCGACTCGATAGTATCAGTGCCGCGGCGCCGGTGTTTGCGCTGGGTCTGTTGTTAGCTAATACCTAAGCCAATACCTGACCATTATTAATACCCGAGTGTTGGCGAATCCATGAGGCCGTTAGGCTCGATGAAAGATGTAACTCCGAAATATATCACTGTGTTGGGCGCCACCGGTTCGATCGGCGCCAGCACGCTGGATGTGATCGCGCGGCACCCCGATCGCTACCGCGTGTTTGCGTTGACCGCAAATATTGGCGTCGAAAAATTATTGCCGCTGATCGAGCGGTTTCAGCCATCGTATGCGGTGTTGCGCGATGCCGCCGCAGCTGCGCAATTGCGCGCCTGTTTGCACGACAAGAATGGGCTGCGCGATAAGCCGCTGGCCACCGAGGTGCTCAGCGGTTGCGAGGGTTTGATTCAAGTCGCAGCCGATCCGCAAGTCGATGTCGTCGTCGCTGCGATCGTCGGCGCCGCCGGCCTTGAGCCGACCATGGCGGCGGTGCGCGCGGATAAACAAATTCTATTGGCCAACAAAGAAACGCTGGTTATGGCCGGCCACTTGTTTATGGCCGCGGTGGCGGCATCGAAAGCGGTTCTATTGCCGGTCGATAGCGAGCACAATGCCATTTTTCAATGCCTGCCTGCCGCTTATCAGGATGGTTCGAGCGGGCGGCGTGGTTTGGGCGCAGCCGGCGTGCGCAAAATATTATTGACCGGCTCCGGCGGACCGTTCCGCAATACGCCGCTGAATGAGTTCGTTAGTATTACGCCCGCTCAGGCGATCGCTCACCCCAATTGGTCGATGGGGCCGAAAATATCGGTGGATTCGGCCACCATGATGAATAAAGGGCTGGAGTTGATCGAGGCGTGCTGGTTGTTCGACGCGCGTCCGGAGCAGGTGCAAATCGTTATTCACCCGCAGTCGGTCATTCATAGCATGGTCGAATACAACGATGGATCGATTCTGGCGCAGCTGGGCAACCCCGATATGCGTACGCCGATCGCACATGCGCTGGCATGGCCCGAGCGAATAACTTCGGGGGTCGGCAGTTTGGATTTGATCGCCCAGGCGCGGCTGGATTTCCAGGCGCCCGACGAGCAGCGCTTTCCATGCCTGCGACTCGCGGCGGAAGCGATGCGCCGCGGCGGTTCGGCGCCAGCCGTATTAAACGCCGCCAACGAAATTGCCGTCGCGGCATTTTTGGCGGGCGAGCTGCGTTTTATCGATATTCCAGTGTTGATCGAGCAAGTGATGGCCGATGTGCCGCCGGTTGAACCGCATTCGCTGACCGATGTCCAAAACGCCGATCGCGATGCCCGCCGCACCGCTGCGACAATTGTTGATCAATTGGCGAGTCGATGAGAGTCATCGAGGTTTGCGGGCGATCGATAACGCAGGGGCGATCGATGTTAAGAGGTAGCCGCTAATGAATATCCTGCAGATGATTTTGATAACCGCACTGACGCTCGGCGTGCTGGTTACGTTTCACGAGTACGGTCATTTTTGGGTGGCGCGGCGCTGCGGTGTCAAAGTGCTGCGGTTTTGTATCGGCTTCGGCAAGCCGTTTTGGACTTGGCACGACAAACACGGCACCGAGTTTGCCCTCGCCGCGATACCGCTCGGCGGCTATGTGAAGATGCTCGATGAGCGCGAGGGCGAAGTGCCCGCCGAATTGTTGTCGCAAAGTTTTACCCGCAAGCCGGTGTGGCAGCGCATCGCGATTATCGCCGCCGGGCCGATCGCGAATTTTTTGCTGGCGATCGCGCTGTACTGGATTGTGTTCGTCAGCGGTGTCGGCGGTGTGGCACCGGTGATCGGCAGTATCAAGGATCATTCGCTGGCGCAGATGGCCGGGTTATCCGCCGGTCAGGAAATCGTCGCGATCGACGGTGCCGATACGCCGACTTGGCAGGCCCTGCACGAGCGGCTGGTGCGCCGTATCGGCGAGAGCGGTGCGCTGCGCTTCTCGGTCAAATATCCCGATTCCGATGTGATTTACGATTCCACGGTGGATTTGGATAACTGGCTGGCCGGCGATGAAGCGCCCGACATGGTGGCCGGACTGGGTATCACCTTGTGGCAGCCGAAGGGCGAGCCGGTGATCGAGAAGATTTTGGCGGACGGGCCTGCGGCTAAAGCGGGTTTACAAGCACAGGATCGCATCGAAAGCGCCGATGGCATCGCTATGCCCGATTGGGAGACCTGGGTCGAGTACGTGCGCGCGCGGCCCGAGCAGGGCATCGAACTGGTGATTCTGCGCGATGGTGTGCGCCGCGACGTCGCGTTGACGCCCGATCGCAAAGTGGACGAGCAGGGCAAAGCCTTCGGCCAGGTGGGAATCGGCGGCGCGGTTAAGTGGCCCGATTCGATGTTGCGCGATTTTCACTATTCGCCGGGAGCGGCTCTGGTGGCCGCGGCCGAGCGCACCTGGTCGATGTCGGTGGTGTCGCTGGAGTCGATCAAAAAGTTGGCGCTGGGAATGATCTCGCCTAAAAACTTGAGTGGACCGATTACCATTGCTAAAGTGGCGACCGCTTCGGCCAAGTCGGGTTGGGAGCCGTACCTGGGATTCCTGGCTTTTTTTAGCGTCAGCCTCGGCGTCTTGAATCTGCTGCCGATTCCGGTGTTGGACGGCGGCCATATTTTATTTGCGCTGCCCGAGTTGTTCACCGGCAAGCCGCTGTCGGAAAAAGTGCAGGCGGTGGGTTTTCAGATCGGTATGTTTATCGTCGTCGGCATCATGGTGCTGGCGCTGTATAACGATTTAATGCGCGTCTGATACGGCGCGCTGAACTGTCGCGGTTTTGGTTTTTTACGTCGCGTGTTTTCTACGTCACGTTTTATAACAAGTGCGGCATCGAGCTTCCGCGATGCTGCCGTAACAGGATTTGTCCGGGTAAATTACATTGATGAAATCTCATCGTTTGACCGCTGCCATCGCTCTGATATTAGGTGCTTCTCCGCTATTCGCCGCCGATGATTTCACCGTTTCGGATATTCGCGTCGAGGGTCTGCAGCGCATTTCCGCCGGTACCGTGTTCGCTTCGATGCCGATCAACGTCGGCGATCAAGTCAATCGCGATGTGATGGGCAATACGATTCGCAGCTTGTTCAAGACCGGCAATTTCGACGATATCAAGTTGTCGCGCGAAGGCAATATTCTGGTTGTCGCGGTGCAGGAGCGGCCCTCGATCAGCGAAATTAAAATCGACGGCAACAAGGCAATTAAAACCGATGCGCTGCTCGATGGTTTGAAAAAGCAGGGCTTGGCCGAGGGCCAGGTATTTAAGCGTTCGACGCTAGAATCGATGCGCCAGGAGTTGGCGCGCCAATACGTGGCGCAGGGTCGCTACGACGCCAATATCCAGACCGAGGTAGTGGCGCAGCCGCGCAATCGCGTGTCGGTGCGCATCAATGTCGACGAAGGCAACACCGCGAAAATTAAAAGTATCGCGATTATCGGCAACAACAAATTCGACGACGAAACGCTGCGCGATCTGTTGGAACTAAAGACCAGCGGTCTTTGGTCGTGGATTACCAGCGACGATAAATACTCGAAAGAGAAATTAAAGGGCGATCTCGAGAAACTGAATTCGTATTATCTCGATCGCGGTTACACCAAGTTTCACGTCACCTCGACCCAGGTTTCCACGACGCCGGATCGCAAGGCGGTGTATATCGCCATCAACGTCGACGAGGGCGACGAGTACAAGGTCGGCAAGGTCGATTTATCCGGCGACATTATTTTGCCGGAAGACGAATTGCGCAAATTTATTCTCGTCAAGAATGGCCAGACGTTCTCGCAGGCGCTGGTGACCAACACCGAACAATTGCTGACCAAGCGCCTGGGCAACGAAGGCTACAACTTCGCCAAGGTCAAAGGCGTGCCCGAAACCAACGACGAAGGCAAAATCGTCGATATCAAGTTCTTTGTCGATCCGGGCAAGCGCACCTATGTGCATCGCATTAATTTCGCCGGCAATGCCCGCACCGCCGACGAAGTATTGCGCCGTGAAATGCGTCAGATGGAAGGCGCCCCGGCCTCCTCGGATAAAATCGAACAATCGCGCGTGCGCCTCGAGCGGCTCGGTTATTTCAAGGAAGCCAAAGTCGATACCCAGGAAGTGCCGGGCAGCGACGATTTGATCGATTTGAAATACGGCGTCGAAGAGCAGCCGTCGGGCAGTATCGGCGCGAGCATCGGCTTTGCGCAGGGCACCGGTCTGGTGTTGGGCGCGAATTTGCAGCAGGACAACTTTCTCGGCAGCGGTAAACAAATCGGTATCGGCGCTAACCGCAGTAAATATCTGACCGATGTGCGCTTCAGCTATGTCGATCCGTATTTCACCGAGGACGGCGTCAGCCGCGGTTTCTCGATCTTCCACCGCAAAGCCGAACTCGACAAGATCAACCTCGCCAATTACACCTCCAGCACCACCGGCGCGAATATGACCTTCGGTTATCCGCTCAGCGAAACGCAGCGCCTGGCGTTTACCTTCGGCGCGTCGCGCACCACGATCGATGCGGGTTATGCATCGCCGCAGGAAGTTATCGGCACGCCGCTGCCGCTGAAGGACTACAACTATGCCGCTCAATTGGCAACTCAGCAAAGCGATGGTACCTACCGTAATCCGGTGGGAGTAACACAGGATATGTTCACCACGCCGACTGCCGAAGGATTTCTCGATCGCTATGGCGACCAGTACAAGGAGTTCACGTTTACCACGGCGTGGACGCAATCGACGCTGAACCGCGGACAACTGGCGACGCGGGGGCACTCGCAGAGCCTTTCGTTCGAGGTGGCGATACCGGGCAGCGATTTGGAGTATTACAAGCTGACTTACAATGGCCAGTTATTCTTGCCGTTAAACGACACGTTTACGCTGCGTTTTCATACCGAGCTTGGCTACGGCAACGGCTTTGGCAATGTCAGCGAATTGCCGTTTTATATGAATTTCTATGCGGGCGGCTATAGTTCGGTGCGCGGTTTTCAATCCAGTAGTTTAGGGCCGCGCGGTACCCCGGCCAATATTTATTCGACTGGCGCCGCTTATCCGACCGATAGTGCCGGTAATATTAACGGCGATGGCGTTAACGCATACGTCATACAGCCGGTAAAGGATGCCAACGGTAATCAAGTTGTGGATGCCAATGGCAAGCCGGTTACTAAAATTATTTATAGCCCGGATACGCGCCGCACCGATCCGCTCGGCGGCAATATTCTGATCACCGGTAGCACCGAGCTATTATTCCCGCTGCCATTCGTCAAGGATCAGCGCTCGCTGCGCACCTCGCTGTTTATCGATACCGGTAATGTCTACAGTACCAATTGCTCGGCGGGACAGTTAAACTGCTACAACGTCGATTTATCCAAGTTGAGCGCCGCGGCCGGTTTCGGCCTGACGTGGATCACCGGCTTTGGGCCGTTGACCTTCAGTATCGCCAAGCCGATAAAAGAAAATAACGAGGATCGCACTGAGTTCTTCCAATTCTCGCTGGGTACCGGTTTCTAACAATATTATTTTTGGAGATACATCGTGGTGAAATTGTACAAGGTAGTCGTGCTTATGGGCGTATTGCTGGCGTCCTCATTGGCGGGAGCGCAGGCGGCGGTGCAGGGCAAGATCGCGGTGCTCGATCCGCAACTTGCGATTATCAGCACCGACGAAGCGCAAAAGCGCCTGAAGTCGCTGGATGCGCAGCCCGATTTCGACGCCAACAAGAAATCGTTGGATAAAATGAAAAAAGAATACGAAGACATGGTCAAGACGCTGCAAAAAGACGTGGCCACGCTCAGTCCGGAACAGAAGGAAGCTCAGGGCAAAAAGCTGGAAGGCAAGCGTTCCGATATGGAGTTCGTCGCGCGCAAATTGCAGGCGAGCCAGCAGGATTTGTTGCAGAACCTGATGCAGGAAATGGAGCCCAAATTCAAAAAGGTCGTCAGCGATTTGATTAAATCCGACAACATCGGTTTATTGCTCGACGCGCGCGCCGTCATGCATGTCGACAACAGTTTCAACATTACCAGCAAAGTGACCGAGCAACTGAATAAAGCCAACTAGAGCCATACGATCGCCTAGGTCGATAGACGTCAAATTAGGGTTTGCGCAGATGGCACAGGGTTCGCTGACACTCGGTGAGGTGGCGGATCGCCTCGGGCTTGAGTGCCGCGGCGATCGCGCGCGACCCTTGACGGGCCTGGCGAACCTGGCGCTCGCCGAACCCACGCAGCTGAGTTTTCTCGCCAATCCGAAATACCGTAAATTTCTGCCGCAGACGCGCGCCGGAGCAGTGATTCTGGCGCCCAATATCGCTGCGGATCTGCCGGCGGATTGCCAATTCGATTACCTGCTCGCCGATAATCCCTATTTAAGTTATGCGCGGGCCTCGCATCTGTTCGATCGCCAGCCGCGTCCCGCCGCCGGTATCGACGCCAGCGCCGTTGTGGCGGCTAGTGCGCAGATTCATCCCAGCGTCGCCATCGGTCCGCATTGCGTGATCGGCGATGGCGTGACGATCGGTGCCGAGAGTCGCATCGGCGCCGGCACGGTGATCGCGGCGCATTGCCGCATCGGCGCGAATTGCACGCTGCACGCCAATATCACCCTGTATCACTCGATAGTGGTCGGCGACAACTGCATCATCCACAGCGGCGCGGTAATCGGCGCCGATGGTTTCGGCTTCGCGCCGGGGCCGCAAGGTTGGGAAAAAATTGTTCAGCTCGGCTCGGTGCGACTGGGGCGCGGCGTCGAAATCGGCGCCAATACCACCGTCGACCGCGGCGCGCTGGAGGACACCGTAATCGGCGACGGCGCCGTTATCGATAATCTCTGCCAGATCGCCCACAACGTGCAAATCGGCGAGGGCACCGCTATCGCCGGTTGCGTCGGCATCGCCGGCAGTGCGGTGATCGGCGCGCATTGTATGATCGGTGGCGGCGCCGGCATCGCCGGCCACATCACTATCGCCGACGGCGTGCAGGTTCAAGGGCGCGCGCGCATCATCGGCTCGATCTATAAACCCGGTTCCTACACCTCGGGTACCGGCATGATGGAAACGACTTTGTGGCGCAAAAATGCCGTACGTTTCGGGCAGCTCGACGAGTTGTATAGGCGCGTCGTCGAATTGGAAAAACAAATTAAAAAAGCGAAGGGCGAATAATATGTTGAAAGGCGCACGGCAATGACGGATGGGGCGATTATGGAAGTCAATGAAATACGCGAGTATTTGCCGCACCGCTATCCATTTTTGTTGGTCGATCGAGTGTTGGAACTCAATCTGCCGAACTCGATCGTAGCGATTAAAAACGTCACCATCAACGAACCTTTTTTTAACGGTCATTTTCCCGACGTGCCGGTGATGCCGGGAGTGTTGATTATCGAAGCGATGGCGCAGGCCGCGGGTATTCTCGGCTTCAAGAGCCAGGATAAAAAGCCGGCCGACGGTTCGATTTATTATTTTGTCGGCATCGACGATGCGCGTTTCAAGCGTCGCGTTATTCCGGGCGACCAACTGATTTTAAAAGCCGAGTACGTTTCCGATCGACGCGGTTTGTGGAAATTTAATTGCAGCTCGTTCGTCGGCGATGAGTTGGCGGCATCCGGAACCATTCTGTGCGCCGATAGGAAGGTTTAGGTGATCGATCCGCAGGCCATTATTCATCCGAGCGCGCGCATCGCGGCCGATGTCGAAATCGGACCCTGGACACTGATCGGCGCCGATGTCGAAATCGGTGCCGGTACGCGGATCGCTTCGCATGTAGTGATTAAGGGGCCGACTGTCATCGGCAGCCACAATCAGATTTTTCAATTCTCCACGATCGGCGAGGATACGCCCGATCTGAAATACAAAGGCGAGGCGACGCGCCTGCTGATCGGCGATCACAACGTGATTCGCGAGGGCGTGACCATTCATCGCGGCACCGTGCAGGATCGCGGCGAAACAATCATCGGCAACCACAATTTATTGATGGCGTACGCGCATGTCGGTCACGACTCGGTGATCGGCGATCGCTGTATTCTGGTCAACAACGCGTCGATATCGGGGCATGTGCATATCGGCGACTGGGCCATTTTGTCGGGCTACGTGCTGGTGCATCAATTTTGCCAGGTCGGCGCGCACGCGTTTATCGGTCCGGCCACGGTTATCACCAAGGACGTGCCCGCCTATATGATGATCACCGGCAGTCCGGCCGAGGCGCGCAATATCAATGTCGAAGGTTTGAAGCGGCGCGGTTTCAGTGGCGAGGCGATCGGTGCGTTGCGTCGCGGCTACAAAGCGATTTATCGGCAGGGTTTGACCGTCGACGAGGCGCTGCTCGAACTGCAAGAACTCGCCGCCGACCATGCCGAAGTGCAGCTGCTGATCGATTCGGTTAAAAATGCCACCCGCGGCATCGTCCGTTGAGCGCCATGGCGCATTGCCCGGTATGACAGAGTCCGATATGACCGCAGCGTCCCGGCCTTTGCGTATCGGCATCGTCGCCGGCGAAGCGTCCGGCGATTTACTCGGCGCCGATTTAATGCGCGCGCTGCGCGCGCAGAGTGCTCGACCTATCGAGTTTTGCGGCATCGGCGGCACGCATATGCTGGCGGAGAATTTTCTCAGTTTGTTCGAGCTGGAGCGCCTGGCGGTGATGGGTTTTATCGAGCCGCTAAAGCGCTTGCCAGAGCTGCTACGCATGCGCAAACGGTTGCGCGAACATTTTCTGCAGTGGCGGGCCGATATCGTAATCGGTATCGATGCGCCGGATTTTAATCTCGGTCTCGAGTTGTGGTTGCGCGAGCGCGGCATTAAGACCGCGCACTATGTCAGTCCGTCGGTATGGGCGTGGCGGCAGGGGCGTATCCATAAAATAAAACGCGCGGTGGATTTAATGCTGACGCTATTTCCTTTCGAAGAAAAATTTTATCGCGATCACGCCGTGCCGGTGGTCTGTGTCGGCCATCCATTGGCGGATCAATTGCCGCTGCAGCCCGATGTCGCGGCGGCGCGCCAACAACTGCAAATCGACGTTGCCGCGACCTGTGTGGCGCTGTTGCCCGGCAGTCGCGGCGGCGAAATAACGCAGGTCGGCGCCGATTTTTTAAATACCGCGGCCTGGTTGCTGCAGCACCGCCCCGAGTTGCAGTTTTTATTGCCGGCCGCCAATGCCTCACGGCGCGCGCAGCTCGAGCAATTGCTGGCGCAGCGCGTCGATCGCCTGCCGATCCGGATATTGGATGGACAATCGCAGTTGGCCATGACGGCCGCCGATGCGATATTGATGACGTCCGGCACCACCACGCTAGAAGCGATGCTATTAAAAAAACCCATGGTGGTCGCGTATCGTCTCGGGCCGTGGACTTTCGCGCTGGTTAAACGCTTGGTAAATGTAGCGGCGATTTCGCTGCCGAATTTATTGGCGCAGAACAAGCTGGTGCCCGAGTGTTTACAGGACGATGTGCGCGCGGAAGTGCTGGGGCCGCTGTTGCTTGAATTGCTCGACGATGCCGCGGCGCGCGCGCGCCAAACTCAGGAGTTTTTGCAATTGCATCAACAGCTGCGGCGCAATGCCAGCGCCACCGCCGCGCGGGCGGTGCTGCAATTGATCGAGGCGCGCGCGGCATGATGGATTTATTTAGTTGCGCGTACACCGGCGATCTATTGGCGGGAGTCGACGAGGTAGGGCGCGGTCCGCTGGCCGGCGACGTATTGGCGGCGGCGGTTATTCTCGATCCCGCACGGCCGATTAGCGGTCTCGCCGACTCGAAAAAATTGAGCGAAGCGCGCCGCGAGCAATTATTTGTGGAAATATGCGCGAACGCGCACAGTTGGTCGATTGCACGCGCCAGCGTCGCGGAGATCGATGGCATCAATATTTTGCAGGCCAGTTTGCTGGCGATGCATCGCGCGGTGCAGGGTCTGCACGTGCAGCCGGAGCATGTGCTGGTGGACGGCAATAAATTACCGCGCTGGCGCTACTCGTCCGAGGCGGTGGTGCAGGGCGATAACCGCGTGCCGGCCATCGCCGCCGCGTCGATTATTGCGAAGGTAACGCGCGATCGCGAGATGGTCGAGCTCGACGCGCGCTATCCGGGTTATGGCTTGGCGAAGCACAAGGGCTATCCGACCAAGGCGCATATCGAGGCGTTGCAATTATTAGGTGTCACGCCAATTCATCGGCGCAGTTTTGCGCCCGTGAGAGAGGTGTTAGTCGTTGGGGTTTAGTAGTTGGCAAAAGACTGCGCGCGCGAAACCTCCGCTCCTGAACATCTAACTACCAAATTCTAACTACTAAACACTAACTACTAAAAACTTTTATGAAGAACTTCGTCCACCTACGCATTCACTCCGAATACTCGCTGATCGACGGATTGATTCGTATCGACGAATTGGCCAAGAGCGTCGCCAAACTCGAAATGCCCGCCTGCGCGCTCACCGATCGCGCTAATTTCTTCGCCTTGATTAAGTTTTATAAGGCCGCGCAGTCGGCCGGTATTAAACCGATTTTCGGCGCCGATTTTTTGTTGCGCGAAGAGGGCGAGGATAACTTTGAAACGGTCGTGTGTTTTCTCGCGCAAAACGACTTGGGTTATCGCAATCTCACGCAATTGATTTCGCGCGCCTATCTGGAGGGGCAGCAACAGGGCATCACGACGATTCGCCGCGAATGGCTGGCCGATTGTGCCGATGGGCTGATCGTATTGTCCGGGGGGCGCTACGGCGATATCGGTCACGCGCTGCTCAACGGCAAGGCCGATTTGGCGGCGCGGCGCTTAACGTGGTGGCGCGAATTGTTCGGCGATCGCTTTTATCTGGAGTTGCAGCGCAGCGGTCGCGCCGGCGAGGAGGATTATTTACATGCCGCGGTGGCGCTGGCGTTAAAAACGGCTTGCCCGGTGGTCGCCACCAACGATGTGCAATTTTTGACGCGCGAACAATTCGAAGCGCACGAGGCGCGCGTGTGCATTCGCGAGGGTCGCGCACTCGACGATCCGCGGCGCGTGCGACGCTATAGCGAGCAGCAGTATTTGCGCTCGGCGGACGAGATGGCCGAGTTGTTCAGCGATATTCCCGAAGCGCTCGAAAATACCGTGGAGATCGCCAAGCGCTGCAACGTCGCGATCAAACTCGGCACACCGTTTCTGCCCGATTATCCGGTGCCGCAAGGTTTGACGATGGGCGAATATTTTCGCCAGCTCGCACACGAAGGTTTGGACGAACGGCTGCGCTATTTATTCGATGTAAACGCCGAGAGTTTTGCGGCCACGCAGCAACAGTATCGCGAGCGACTCGAATTCGAGCTGAACGTCATTATTCAGATGGGCTTCCCCGGCTATTTCCTGATCGTGATGGATTTTATTCGCTGGGCGAAGGATCACGATATTCCGGTCGGCCCGGGGCGGGGTTCGGGCGCCGGCTCGCTGGTGGCGTACGCGTTAAAAATTACCGATCTCGATCCGATCGAATACGATTTGCTGTTCGAGCGCTTTCTCAATCCCGAGCGGGTATCGATGCCGGATTTCGATATCGATTTCTGCATGGAGGGCCGCGACCGCGTGATTCAATATGTGGCGGAGCGTTACGGTCGCGAAGCGGTATCGCAAATTATCACCTTCGGCACCATGGCCGCCAAAGCGGTGGTGCGCGATGTCGCGCGCGTGCAGGGTAAATCGTACGGCCTCGGCGATAAATTATCGAAAATGATTCCGTTCGAAGTCGGCATCACGCTCGAAGATGCCTACGAAAAAGAGGAAGTGCTGCGCGACTTTCTCGCCACCGACGGGCAAGCCCAAGAAATTTGGGATATGGCGAAACAGCTCGAAGGCATTACGCGCAACGTCGGTAAACACGCCGGCGGTGTGGTCATTGCGCCCTCCAAGCTAACCGATTTCGCGCCGCTGTATTGCGACGAAGCGGGCGGCGGTTTGGTCACGCAATTCGATAAGAACGATGTCGAAGATGCCGGTTTGGTGAAGTTCGACTTCCTCGGTTTGCGCACGCTGACGATTATCGATTGGGCGAAAAAAATCATCGATAAAACGCGCGCGCAAATTGGCGAGGCGCCGCTCGATATCATGGCGATTCCGCTCGACGACGAGCCGACTTTTAAATTGTTGCAGCGCGCCGAAACCACCGCGGTATTCCAGCTCGAATCGCGCGGTATGAAGGATTTGATCAAGCGCTTGTTGCCGTCGCGCTTCGAGGATATCGTGGCGTTGGTGGCATTGTTTCGTCCCGGTCCTCTGCAGTCGGGCATGGTCGACGATTTTATCAATCGCAAACACGGTCGCGCCCAGCTGGCCTATCCGCATCCGCAGTATCAGGATAAATGCCTGATCCCGATTCTCGAGCCGACTTACGGCATTATTCTGTATCAAGAACAGGTGATGCAGATTCCGCAGGAGATGGCGGGCTTTTCGCTGGGTGGCGCCGATTTGTTGCGGCGCGCAATGGGCAAGAAAAAGCCCGAGGAGATGGCCAAGCAGCGCGCGAATTTTGTCGAGGGCGCGTTGAAAAATGGTTTCAGCGAAGAGCTGTCGTCGAATATTTTCGATCTGATGGAGAAGTTCGCCGGCTACGGTTTTAACAAATCGCACTCGGCTGCGTACGCGTTGGTGTCGTATCAAACGGCTTGGCTCAAACAGCACTATCCGGCGCCGTTTATGGCGGCGGTGATGAGCTCGGAATTGCAGAACACCGATAAAATCGTCGTGTTCGTCGAAGAATGCCGGGCGATGAAGCTGGCGCTTAAGCTGCCCGATGTCAACGTCGGCGATTATTTATTTACCGTTAACGACGCCGGCGAAATCATCTATGGTCTGGGCGCCATCAAGGGCTTGGGCGAAGGTCCCGTCGAAAATATTATCGCGGTGCGCAATGCGGGCGGGCCATTTAAAAACTTATTCGATTTCTGCGCGCGCACCGACGCGCGCAAAGTCAACAAGCGCGCGCTCGAAGCGCTGATTCGCGCCGGCGCATTCGATAAGCTCGGCGAGGACCGCGCCGTATTGATGGCGAGCCTGCCGGATGCGATGTTGACCGCCGAGCAATCCGCCAATAATCACAGCAGCGGTATCGGCGATCTGTTCGGCGATCTGGCGTCGAGCGCCGATGTCGATGTCTACAAGGATTTTCGCGCGGTGCGACCGTGGAGCACCAAGCAGCGCCTGGAAGGCGAAAAGGATACGCTCGGTTTATATGTGACCGGCCATCCGATCGACGATTACGAAGCCGAGTTGCGCCGTTTCGTACCGAATCGCATCGTCGACTTGAAAGCCGATCATCACAGTCAGACGATCGCCGGCCTGGTGGTGAACATACGCACGATGCGCAATAAGCGCGGCGACAACATGGCGTTCGTATTGCTGGACGATCGCAGCGCGCGCATCGAGGTCACGTTGTTCGCCGATGTCTTCAGCGAGCATCGCGACAAGCTGGTCAAGGACGCCATTATCGTGATCGAGGGGCAGGCCAGCTTCGACGATTATTCCGGCTCGCTAAAAATGCGCGGCAAAACCGTGCGCACGCTATTGGAGGCTCGCAGTCAAAACGTGCGCGCGTTGGAGTTGCAGCTCGACGAGAGCGATTTTCGCGGCGACTTTGCCGGCGAGTTGCGCAAATTGCTGGAGGGCGGTCGCAACGGCGAATGCCCACTGATCATTCAGTACCAGCGGCGCGATGCCAGAGCGCAGTTGCGGTTGCCCGAGCAGTGGCGAATATCGCCCAGCGATGAGTTGTTGCTGCGCCTGCGCGAGCGTTACGGCGCGGCGCGCGTGCGCATGAACTATTGATGCCACCAGCAGCGGCGACTAAAGACCAATCGGTAAAAAGTGGGCGACGGATGCCGGGATCGATGGGCTGTCAAGATCGACGGCACGAGCGGAATCGCGTATCGTTGCGGCCATTCGGGCTGCGGTCGCCCTGTATACACGCCTGTATATGCACCTTTTCATATGCAGTAAAGGCCGGAGCGCTGCTTGGCGCTACCCTAAATTCCGGTGTGCTACGGTTCCGGCGCACTCAATAATCAGCTAAAGAGCGACGATGAATCCGAATTATCTCGACTTTGAACAGCCGATCGCGGAGCTGGAAGCCAAAATCGAAGAGCTCCAGTTGGTCGGCAACGACAACAATCTCAATATCGGCGACGAAATCGGCAAGCTGCGCGATAAAAGCAGCAAGCTGACCGAAAAAATTTACGGCCATTTGACACCCTGGCAAATCGTGCGCGTCGCGCGCCATCCGCTGCGGCCATATGCGCTCGATTATATTTCGCGCGTATTTACCGAGTTCGACGAGCTGCACGGCGATCGCCATTTCGGCGACGATCGCGCCATCGTCGGCGGTATCGCGCGCCTGGACGGCGAACCGGTGATGGTTATCGCGCAGGAGAAGGGGCGCGGCGTACAGGAAAAAGTGAAGCGTAACTTCGGCATGCCGAAGCCCGAGGGCTATCGCAAGGCACTGCGCCTGATGGAGATGGCGGAGCGCTTCAAACTGCCCATCATCACCCTGATCGATACGCCCGGCGCTTATCCGGGCATCGATAGCGAAGAGCGCGGCATCTCGGAGGCGATCGCGCAGAATCTGGCGGTGATGTCGCGGCTGCGCACACCGATCATCTGCGTGGTGATCGGTGAGGGCAGCTCCGGCGGCGCGCTCGGCATCGGCGTCGGCGATCATCTGGCGATGCTGCAATACAGTACCTATTTCGTTATTTCGCCGGAAGGCTGCGCGAATATTATCTGGAAGACTACCGAGAAGGCGCCCGATGCCGCCGAAGCGATGGGGCTCACTTCGAGCGTATTGGAAAAGCTGGGCATCGTCGATCACACCATCGAAGAGCCGAAGGGCGGCGCGCATCGCGATATCGATTTAACGGCTAGCCGCGTCAAAAAGCATTTGATCGGTCAGCTGCAGCGTCTGCAAGCGATGCCTCTGGATGAAATGCTGCACAAGCGTTATCAGCGGCTCATGTCCTATGGTAATTAAGAGACTGGGTAACTAGGTGACTGGGCAACTAGTTACGGCAATTAATCTCTTTACTCCGCCTTTCCCGCTCGCGGAGAGGCGCTGAGGGTGAGGGCCAGATGCAATGAACCCCGCCGATCTCGCGGCCACTCTCGTGCCCTATTTGTCGAGCCGGCGCTGGTATATTGCTTATAGCGGCGGCGTCGATTCCCATGTGTTATTGCATGCCGTTGCGGGCCTGCGCAACCAGTTGCGCGAAGCGATTGCTGCGCGGCAGTTACCGCGGTTAACCGCTATCCATATCAATCATCAACTCAATCCGCATGCGGCCGCTTGGGTTGCGCATTGCAAAACGGTTTGCGCCGATCTGGGTATCGAGTTAATAGTCGAGACGGTTGCAGTCGAGCGCGATGCCGGTCAGGGTTTGGAGGCCGCGGCGCGCCTGGCGCGGTACGCGGCATTCGAACGCCATATCGGCAGCGATGAATTGCTGTTGCAGGCGCATCATCGCGACGATCAAGTCGAGACTTTGCTGCTGCGCTTATTGCGCGGCAGCGGGTTGGCGGGATTGGCGTCGATGCCGGCTTTGCGCGCGCTCGGTAAAGGGCGCTTATTGCGACCGCTGCTAGCCGTTACGCGCGCCGAAATTATCGGCTATGCGCAGCACAATCAGCTGCGCTGGATTCACGACGATAGCAACGATAACGAATGTTTCGATCGCAACTTTCTGCGCCTGCGCGTGCTGCCGCTGGTGGCCGAGCGCTGGCCATCCTATCGGGACACCTTGCAGCGTGTTATCGATAATGCGGCGGAAGCCGATGGTCTGCTGAAGGAGCTGGCAGCGTTGGATTATGCGGATGCCGTCGCACTCGATGGGGCACTGCAAATCGACAGCTGCCTGCTACTTAGCGCTGCCCGGCAACGCAATTTGATTTTCTATTGGTTGCAACAGCAGCATTTGCCGCCGCCCAGCCGAGAACAATTGGCTCAAGTGATGAAGGTGTTCGAGGCCGGCGACGATGCCGAGCCTTGCGTGACTTGGCCCGGCGCCGAACTGCGGCGATTTCGTGGGCGCCTGTATGCGATGCCGCCCTTACCGGAGTTGCCGGCCGCTATCGATATCGAATGGCAGCCGCCGCGGCCGCTGTCGATAGCGGGGTTCGCCGAGTTGCAGTTTTCCTCTGTTATCGGCGCGGGTTTGCGCACCGATCGTCATTATCATGTACGCAATCGGCGCGGCGGCGAGCGTTGTCGACCGCTCGGACGCGCGCACTCGCAGACATTGAAAAAGTTATTGCAGGAGTACGACGTTAAGCCGTGGCTGCGCGATCGTCTGCCGCTGATTTATTGCGGCGATGAAATCGCCGCGGTCGCGAGCTTGTGGATTTGCGAAGGTTATCAAGCCGCGCCGCGCGAAAACGGCTGGCATATCGAGCGGCAACCGCGCTGGCAATAAGCGCATTGCGGCGGTGCGTCCGAGGTCGCGTAAATATTGTCGATCGCCGACCAAAAGTGTCGGGGTTAGCGTTGCCGAGTTATATCCAGATTGAGCCGCGAGGGGCGTTCTGTTAAGCTGATCGCCCATCTCGCGGGGGTCGACAGTTTTATCTGTTGGGCTCCCTTCGTTACCTGTCCGACAACCGTGTTTTAACAATTTTGTCCTACTACTAAAAGGCTCTACATGACGACTCGTTTTATTTTCGTCACCGGCGGTGTTGTTTCCTCGTTAGGCAAGGGCATCGCCTCCGCATCGCTGGGCGCTATTCTTGAGGCGCGTGGCCTCAAGGTGACGATGCTGAAGCTCGATCCGTATATCAACGTCGATCCCGGCACCATGAGTCCCTTTCAGCACGGCGAGGTGTTTGTCACCGAGGATGGCGCCGAGACCGATCTCGACCTGGGCCACTACGAGCGCTTTCTGCGCGTCAAGCTGGGGCGCCGCAATGCTTTCACTACCGGCCGTGTCTACGAAACGGTATTGCGCAAAGAGCGCCGCGGCGATTACCTCGGCGGCACGGTGCAGGTTATTCCGCATATCACCGATGAAATCAAGCGCCGCGTGATCGAAGGCGCCGGCGATGCCGATATCGCGATCGTCGAAATCGGCGGTACCGTCGGCGATATCGAGAGCCTGCCGTTTCTGGAGGCGGCGCGTCAATTAAAGCTGGAGCTGGGCTCGAAGCGCGCAATGCTGATGCATCTGACATTGGTGCCGTATATCGCCACCGCCGGCGAAACCAAAACCAAACCGACGCAGCACTCGGTGAAAGAATTGCGCTCGATCGGTTTACAGCCGGATATTTTGCTGTGTCGCGCCGATCACGATATCGATGAATCGTCGCTGAAAAAAATCGCCTTGTTTACCAACGTGGAAGAACGCGCGGTTATTCCGTTGCTCGATGTCGATACCATTCACCGTATTCCGATGTTGCTGCAAAGCTGCGGTTTAGATCAAATCGTCGTCGAGCGTTTTGGCCTCGATTGCCCGCCGGCGGATCTGTCGGAGTGGGCGCGCGTATTGGATGGCGAGTTGCATCCGCAGCGCACCGTCAATATCGCGATGGTCGGCAAATATACCAATCTGGTCGATGCGTACAAGTCGGTGAATGAGGCGTTGAAGCATGCCGGTATTCAGACGCATACGCGGGTAAATATCGAATACATCGACTCCGAAACCATTATCGATAACGGCGTCGGCTGTCTCGCCGGTAAAGACGGTATTTTAGTGCCGGGCGGCTTTGGCTCGCGCGGCATCGAGGGCAAAATCGCTGCGGTGAAATATGCGCGCGAAAATCGCATTCCGTATTTCGGTATCTGCCTCGGTCTGCAAGTGGCGGTGATCGAATTCTCGCGCGATGTCGGCGGCTTGCAGGGCGCCAATAGCACCGAGTTCGATAAAAAAGCGCAGCATCCCGTGGTGGCATTGATCACCGAATGGGTGAATGCCGAAGGTGAAACCGAGCAGCGCGACGAAGGTTCCGATCTCGGCGGTACGATGCGGCTCGGCGGGCAGGAGTGTCGCTTGGTCGAAGGCTCCAAAGCGCACAGTTTATATGGGCGCGATTTGATTATGGAGCGCCATCGCCATCGCTATGAAGTAAACAACAATTACGTCGATCGTCTGCAACAGGCGGGTTTGCGGGTCGGCGGCTGGTCGGCCGACGATACGCTGGTCGAGGTCGTCGAAATTCCCGACCATCCGTGGTTTGTCGCCTGCCAGTTCCACCCGGAATTTACCTCGACGCCGCGCGAAGGTCATCCGTTGTTTTTTGGTTTTATCAGCGCTGCGATCGAACATGCGGCGCAAAAGTAATTTTGCGTATGGGTCTCGATACGATGAACGCTAAAACCATAACGGTCGGCTCAATAAATATTTCAAACGCTTTGCCGTTCGTTTTAGTTGGCGGTATGAATGTATTGGAATCGCGCGACCTGGCGCTACGGGTTGCCGAAGCTTATGTGAAAGCGTGTCAAAAATTAAAGATTCCGTATGTGTTCAAGGCTTCGTTCGATAAGGCCAACCGCTCGTCGATCGCGTCGTTTCGAGGCCCAGGTCTCGATGCCGGGCTGAAGATTTTTGAAGAGATCAAGAAAACATTTAATGTCCCGGTGATCACCGATGTGCACGAATCCTGGCAGGCGCAACCGGTCGCCGAGGTGTGCGATATTATTCAGTTGCCGGCTTTTTTGTCGCGACAGACCGATCTGGTTGTAGCGATGGCAAAAACCAGCGCCGCCATCAATATCAAAAAAGCCCAATTCTTGGCGCCGCAGGAGATGCAACATATTTTGCGCAAGTGCGAAGAGGCCGGCAACGGCCGGCTGATTCTATGCGAGCGCGGCAGTTCGTTCGGCTACAACAATCTGGTGGTCGATATGCTGGGTTTCGGCATCATGAAGAAATTCGAATACCCAGTGCTTTTCGATGTGACGCATGCGTTGCAAATGCCGGGCGGTCGCGCCGACTCCGCCGGCGGTCGCCGTCAGCAGGTGGTTGAGTTGGCGCGCGCCGGTATGTCGCAGGGCTTGGCAGGTTTGTTTCTCGAAGCGCATCCGAATCCGGACGCGGCTAAATGCGATGGCCCCTGCGCACTACCTCTCGATAAGCTCGAACCGTTTCTTGCACAGATGCAGGCGATCGATCAGTTGGTAAAAAGTTTTCCGGCGCTGACTATCGATTAATCGATCGACGCCTAAATAGTTAATTCGGCAATCGTGTGCTTGCCGTATCAATTTGCCATAAAAAATTTGCCAGAGGAGTAATAACAATGACAGTTATCGCCGACATTAAAGCCTTCGAGGTACTCGATTCGCGCGGCAATCCAACCGTGTTGGCTGAAGTTTACCTGGCCGATGGCAGCGTCGGCAGCGCGTATGCGCCGTCGGGCGCATCGACCGGCTCGCGCGAAGCGTTGGAATTGCGCGATGGTGATAAAAGCCGTTATCTCGGCAAAGGCGTATTGACTGCGGTCAACAATATCAACACCACTATTCTCGGCTTATTAAAAGGCAAAGACGCGGCGGCGCAGCGCGAACTTGATAATTTAATGATCGCTGCCGACGGCACCGACAACAAAGCCAAGCTCGGTGCCAATGCGATTCTTGCGGTGTCGCTGGCGGCGGCGAAAGCGGCGGCGATCTCGAAAAAAATTCCACTGTATCAACATATTTCCGAAATCAACGGCACGCCGGGCCAATACACGATGCCAGTACCGATGATGAATATCATCAACGGTGGCGAGCACGCCGATAACAATGTCGATATTCAAGAATTTATGATTCAACCGGTATCGGCACCCAATTTCGCCGAGGCATTGCGTGCCGGTGCCGAGATTTTCCACAGCTTGAAAAAAGTATTGCAGGCGCAGGGTCTGAATACCGCAGTCGGCGATGAAGGCGGCTTTGCGCCGAATTTACCGTCCAACGAAGCGGCGATTACCGTGATCAGCGAGGCGATTGAGAAAGCCGGCTACAAGCTCGGCAAGGACATTACCCTCGCGCTCGATTGCGCAGCCAGCGAGTTTTATAAGGGCGGCAAATACGATTTGGCGGGCGAAGGTAAGCAGTACAGCTCCTCTGAGTTCGCCGACTATCTCGCGGCGCTGGCGGCGAAATATCCGATCCTTTCGATCGAGGACGGTATGGACGAAAGCGATTGGGACGGTTGGGCGGATCTCACCAAAAAAGCTGGCCATAAAATCCAACTGGTCGGCGACGATTTATTCGTCACCAATACGCGCATTTTGAAAGAGGGCATCGACAAACATATCGCCAATTCGATCCTGATCAAGTTCAATCAGATCGGCAGTCTGTCGGAGACGCTGGATGCGATCAAAATGGCTAAAGCAGCCGGTTACTCCGCGGTGATTTCGCATCGTTCGGGCGAGACCGAAGATGCCACTATTGCCGATCTGGCGGTCGGCACCGCCGCGGGCCAGATCAAGACCGGTTCATTGTGTCGCTCGGACCGCGTCTCGAAATACAACCGCCTGTTGCGGATCGAGGCCGAGCTGGGCAAAGCGGCGCCGTATCGCGGTCGCGCTGAATTCAAAGCCTAGGTTCCGCGTGAAATATTTGAGCGCACGGTAAACTATGTTAGTTTTACGCACTTAACGGGCGACTATAAAAACGGCTATGCGCTGGATCAACGTAGTTTTGCTGGTAATGCTGCTCGGTCTGCAATATCGATTGTGGATCGGTGCCGGCAGTTGGGCGCAAATAGTTGCGCTCAACGATACGATCGCCAAGCAGCGTCAGTTGGATGAGCGCCTAGCCGGCCGCAATCAAATGCTGGAGGGCGAAGTGCTAAGCCTCAAGTCCGGCTACGATGCCATCGAAGAGCATGCGCGCAACGATCTCGGTATGATCAAGCGCGGCGAAACGTTTTATCTGGTTGTCGACAAATAGTGCTCGTTCAGTCCATGTACTCTGCAACATGACTAGTTATTCCGCCGTCGTTCCTGCCGCGGGTAGCGGTCGCCGCTTCGGCGCGGCAATTCCCAAGCAATATCTGCCGCTGCACGGCAAAACCGTGCTTGAGCACAGCTTGCAGTTGCTGCTTGGCGTGCAACGTTTGCAGCGCATCGTCGTCGTAGTGCATCCGCACGACCAGCATTGGCGCAAGCTGCCGATTTTTGATGATCCGCGTATCGTCACCGCAGAGGGCGGCGAAGAGCGCTGTCACTCGGTATTAAATGGTTTACAACGATTGGCGGCATTATCGGATGTGAGCGAGTGGGTGCTGGTGCACGATGTCGCGCGGCCTTGTTGTCCGATCGCCGATATCGAGCGGTTACTGGATCAGTTGGCACAGCATCCGGTCGGCGGCCTGCTCGCCGTGCCGGCCAGCGACACCATCAAGCGCGTCGATGCGGCGCGCCAAATTACCGAAACGGTCGATCGCGCCTGGTTGTGGCAGGCGCAGACGCCGCAGTTATTCCGTTATCGTTTGTTGCTGGACGCGCTGTCGCATTGCGTAGGGCTCGGCATGACGGTTACCGACGAGGCGCAGGCGGTGGAAGCGCTCGGTTGGCAGGCGCAGGTTGTCGAGGGCTCCAAGCGCAACATCAAAATTACGCGACCGGAGGATTTGGCGCTGGCCGAGTTTTTTCTGCAGGCCGCGGCACGTTAGCGCGGACGGCTACATTTTTTAAACGATTGGGTTGAGGCAGCGGCGTGCGAATCGGTCACGGTTATGATGTTCACCGTTTTGGCGAGGGCGATTTCGTCACGCTGGGCGGCGTGGAAATTCCGTATGAGCGGGGCATCGTTGCGCATTCCGATGGCGACGTATTGTTGCACGCTTTGTGCGATGCTTTGCTCGGCGCCTGCGCGCTGGGCGATATCGGCAAACACTTTCCCGATACCGATCCGGCTTTTCGCGGCATCGATAGTCGCAAGTTATTGCGCCATACCTACCGGCTGGTGCGAGAGCGGGGGTATGCACTGGGCAATGCCGATCTCACCTTGATTGCGCAGGCGCCGCGAGTTGCCGCGCATACGCCGCAGATGTGCCAATTTATCGCTGCCGATCTCGAGTGCGAGCTCGAGCGGATTAACATCAAGGCCACTACCACCGAGCATTTAGGTTTCATCGGCCGCCAGGAAGGCTTGGCGGCGTATGCCGTCGTGCTGTTGGAACGGCTCGATTAGAAAAGGCATTGGAGCAAACACCTTGTCATTACCCGATTGGCCACGCGCGTGGGGAGCGGCTCCCGTCATGGCGACCCTGCGCGCAACCGCGGCCGATTTTTTCGTGGAAGAGCAACTGGGTTTCGAATTGAGCGGCGGCGGCGAACATCGCTGGTTATGGATTGAAAAAGAAAACCTCAATACCAGCGATGCCGCCCAGCGCCTGGCGCGTTTCGCCGGCCTGCACGAGCGCGATGTTTCGTTTGCTGGTTTAAAAGATAAACGCGCGATAACGCGCCAGTGGTTTTGTTTGCATTTGCTGAATCGCGAAGTCGATTGGTCGAGTTGGAGCGATCCGGCGCTGCGTATTTTACAAAGTAGCCGACACGATAAAAAGTTGCGGCGGGGAGCGCATCGCGGCAACCGCTTTGAAATTATTTTGCGCGATGTGGACGGCGATATCGCCGCTTTCGAGCAGCGCCTGGTATCGATCGGCATACGCGGCGTACCGAATTATTTCGGCGAGCAGCGCTTCGGCCGCGATGGCCGCAATATCGAACTGGCGCGCCGCTGGTTGGCGCAGGGGCGACCGCGGCTGCAACGCCAGCAATTGAGCTTGAATTTATCGAGTCTGCGTTCGTTTTTGTTCAACGAAGTACTGGCGCAACGCGTGCTGGCAAATAATTGGTGTACGCCATTGCACGGTGAAGTATTTGCACTGCAGGGCAATGCCAGCGTTTTTCGCCAGGAATTGGACGAGTTGCTGCAGCGGCGTATCGACAGTGGCGATGTGCATTTATCCGGACCGCTGCCGGGAAGACCGAGCGCTCTTGCACCGGAGCATGAAGTAATGGAGCTGGAGCAGCATTGTCTCGCTGCGCATGTGGAATTGACCGAAGCGTTGAGCGCGGCGGGTGTGGATTCGATGCGCCGTAGCTTGCGGGTTATTCCTGCCGACTGGCGCTGGGCCAAGCTCGAGGGTAACGATTGGCGGGTGTGCTTCAATTTACCGAAGGGCTGTTTCGCCACGAGCGTTGTGCGAGAATTGGCGCAGCTGCGTACCGGTTCCGACTATGCAAATTAAGTGCGGCCAAAGCGGGCAGAGAAAATTAGGAGTGAGGCCTTGGAGTCCGAACATTTCGCCGGTATAGGGATGACCTCCCAGCGTACTCGCGATCGAATGATGCAGCGCTTGCAAGAGCAAGGCATTCGCAGCTTGCCGGTGTTGGATCTTATGCGCAGCACGCCGCGCCATATTTTCCTCGACGAGGCGCTAGCGCATCGTGCCTATGAGGATAGTGCTTTGCCGATCGGTTTTCAGCAGACTTTATCGCAGCCTTATATCGTCGCGCGAATGACCGAGTTGTTGTTTCAAGCCGGGCCGCTAGCGCGCATTTTGGAGATCGGCACCGGCTCGGGTTATCAGACGACGATCTTGGCGTGCATGCCGGACGTTCAGCAGGTCTTTAGCGTCGAGCGCATCCATGTGTTGCAAGAAAAAGCGCGGCAGCGCCTGCGCCAGTTGCGTATTCACAATGTGCAGTTACGACTTGCCGATGGTGGTTTTGGCTGGGCCGAGCAAGGACCTTTCGACGGTATTTTATCCGCCGCTGCGCCGCGTGAAGTGCCGCGCGAACTTATCGAGCAGCTCGCGATCGGCGGTCGTTTGGTGATTCCTATTGGCGACGAGCGCCGCCAAGAGCTGATGTTGATCGTAAAGACTGCGGAGGGGGTGGTGTCGACGGCCATCGAGCCTGTGAAATTCGTGCCCTTAGTCAGCGGTGTAGTGCGAAAATAACGGTTTTTTTAGATTTTTTTGAAATTAAAAAATTTATTTTATTTTATTTATTGATCTAAAAAATGCTCTTATAAGTAGTTTTTTTGATCTCCACCCCTTCTTGTTTTTAGCGTTATATTAAGTAAAATCAAAAAATTAAGCGCCAAAGCTCATGTGCGGCTTATGCACTAATGGCGCCCAGCCTTTTGTGCTCGACGCGTAAAAGGTATCGAGAAGTATGCTACCGGCCATCGATCGAAAACTCATTTTTTTGCTGCTGCTATCGCTCGTTGGTTGCGCGCAACAACCCGGTAAAACGCCACCGATCGAGTCTTTTGAAGTGCCACCGCGGCGTATCGAGCGGCATGTGGTGAGTCCCGGAGAAACTCTATTCTCTATCGCCTGGTCTTATGGAATAGACTTTCGGAGGTTGGCGGCCACTAACAGGTTGAGTCCGCCATACACTCTTGCCATAGGGCGGGAGCTACGGCTACCGCCATCGTCGGACGTAGCCAAGGTCAACGCCAGAGAGGATCAGGCAAAGGGGGGCGAGCAACGCTCGGCAACGATGGACGGGCGCGCGAAAGGGGCGCATTCTGCTGGCGTGCAGGTAGGAAACGACGAGGTCGGTTGCCGCTCGTTTGGCGCCACAGTGAAAGCGTTAGATAGTTGGCGCTGGCCCGCAGCAGGCCCTGTCATCGATCGCTACAGCGTTCACAATCCGCGACAGAGGGGTATTGATATTCGCGGCGAGTTAGGCGAGCCTGTGTATGCAGCGAATAGCGGCAAAGTGGTTTACGCAGGCAGCGGTCTGGTGGGATACGGCAATTTGTTAATCGTTAAGCATAACGATCGGTATCTCAGTGCGTATGCCCATAACAGCCGACTTTTAGTCGACGAAGGACAAATAGTTAAAGCTGGCGATCGAATTGCCGAGATAGGGGATAGTGGCACCGACTCGGCGAAGTTACATTTTGAGATTCGTTGCGATGGCGAACCTGTCGATCCTCTGCGGCTGTTACCGGCGCGCTGATCGAGTGCTGGTTGCGAAGATTATCGAAGCGAGCGTTAAAAGCCGCTGTTCTGTTCGCCTCGATGTGTGGCAGAGCAATAATTATTAAATCGTTCAGGAAGGGTGAAGCCTATGCAGATCGAGAGAGACGGTCAGTTCAGCGGTAGCGATTTCGATGGCCTCCAAGGTGTGGAGGAGCTGGAATTCGGTCTCGACGGCGATGAACGATCGTTGGCCGAAGGCGATACCCTGATGGACTCTTCCGACGATGCCGATCACGAGCGCGGCGAAACGGTTAAGCCCGCTAAGGTTTATACCGGTCGCGTCAGCCAGACTGTCAGCTTGCAGAAAACTCTCGATGCCACTCAGCTCTACCTTAACGAAATTGGTTTTTCCTCGCTGCTGACCCCCGAGGAAGAAGTTTATTACGCGCGTTTGGCGATGAAGGGCGAAGAGTCCGGTCGCAAGCGCATGATAGAAAGTAATTTACGCTTAGTGGTTAAAATTGCTCGTCGCTATGTCAATCGAGGGTTATCGCTGCTCGACCTGATCGAAGAGGGAAACCTGGGGTTGATTCGCGCGGTGGAAAAATTCGACCCCGAGCGCGGCTTCCGTTTCTCGACCTATGCTACCTGGTGGATCAGACAGACCATCGAGCGGGCAATCATGAATCAAACGCGCACTATCCGTTTGCCGATTCATGTGGTCAAAGAACTCAATGTCTATTTGCGGGCGGCTCGCGAGCTAACCCAAAAGCTGGATCACGAACCATCCGCGGAAGAGATTGCCGATCTTCTCGATCGACCGGTGGAAGACGTTAAGCGCATGCTCGGACTGAACGAGCGCGTGACCTCTGTGGACACTCCGCTGGGTCCCGACTCCGATAAGTCTCTGCTGGATACCATTCCCGATTTGCAGGTCTCCGATCCTGCCGAGCTTCTGCAGGATGAAGATATGCGCACCAGTATCGCCGAGTGGTTGGGCGAGCTGACCGAGAAGCAGCGCGAAGTGGTAGCGCGCCGCTTCGGTCTGCGCGGTTACGAGAGCAGTACGCTGGAAGAGGTTGGTCGCGAAATCGGCTTGACGCGCGAGCGCGTGCGGCAAATTCAGGTGGAAGCTCTGCGTCGCCTGCGCGATATTCTGGAAAAGCACGGTCTTACGGGCGAGTCGGTATTTAACTGATAGCAGTCGTTAGAGATAATAAAAAAGCCGCTGAATAAGCGGCTTTTTTATTATGGGTTGCCGCTGACTTTATCTGCTTAGCGTGCGCCTTTCATTTTTTCTTCACCGCTGACGGCGCATGAGCTTTCAGTACCTGACGGACAGTCGCGACAAAATGTGCGACGAGCTGAGATTGCGCTTCGTCCACCCATACCAATGCCAGCGTCAATGAGCTGTTCAATTCGGCGACCGGCTTCAGCACGACATCGGGTTGCGGGGCCATGGTGGCGACGACGAAGCTTACCCCCATTCCGACAGCGACGAGATTCAAGGCGGTGGCATCGCTATCGGCCTCTTGAATGATTCTTGGCGTAAAGTCGCTGCGCAGACATTCGCGCCGCAATGCATCGGAGTAGTATGCATTGCGCGAGCGCTCCAGCCAGATAAACGATTGATCGACCAGATCGCGCAGGTGCACCGATTTTTTTTGCGCCAGCGGATTGCTGTGATGCATTGCCAAATAGAATTGATCGGTGGTTAATGGCAGTCGTTGCAGATCTGCGTCATGCTCCGGCGACAGATAAATGAACCCGGCGTCGAGCTCTCCCGCCTTTAACGCAGCGCATTGCGCGGGGGAATTCAGCTGGTTCAAGCGCAGTATCACGTTGGGGTGTGTCGACCGAAACTCGCTGATCGAGCGCGACACCAGCGGCGAGCGTGCCGCGGTTTCGCGAAAGCCGATACGCAGCGTGCCTAGCTGCCCCGCCGACGCCTGTGTCAGCCGCTCTTTGGCTAGCTCGAAGTCGCGCAGAATGCGGCGCGCGTCATCGAGAAACAAACGGCCGCTATGCGTCAGCGCAATGCGTTGTTTCGAGCGAGTGAACAGCTCGCAGCCCAGCTCGGTTTCGAGTTGGGCGATTTGTTTGGAGAGCGCGGGTTGCACGATGTGCAATCGCTGCGCCGCGCGCCGCAGATTTTCTTCTTCGGCGGCGGCGACGAAATAGCGTAGACGTTTAGTATCCATGCAGAAATGATAGCACTCTGGAATCAAGTTAATAGTTTTTTGATGTTTGCGTTATCAATATTTTTTCCGTATCGTGACGACAAATTCCGCCCAGGAGGCAGCTATGGCAGAGCAAAAGGCAACAAACGTGCATTGGCACGACGGTGAGGTAAGTCGCAGCGATCGCAACCGCTTGCTTGGGCAGAAAGGCGCGACGCTATGGTTCACGGGCTTATCCGGCAGCGGCAAAAGCACGGTTGCGGTCGCTTTAGAGCAGGTGCTGTTCGAGCGCGGTAACTTGACCTACCGTCTCGATGGCGACAATGTGCGACTAGGTATCAACAAAAACTTAGGATTTTCCGCCGAGGATCGCACTGAAAATATTCGCCGCATCGGCGAGATCGCCAAATTGTTTGTCGATACTGGAGTGATTGTGCTATCCAGCTTCGTGAGCCCCTACCGCGCCGACCGCGACATCGTGCGTAAATTGCACGAAGATGCCGGCATGGCTTTTATCGAAGTGTATGTCGATGTACCGCTGGAGGAAGCAGAGAAGCGCGATCCGAAAGGCCTCTACAAAAAAGCGCGCGCTGGCGAGATCAAAAACTTCACTGGCATCAGCGATCCCTACGAAGCGCCGAATAATCCTGAATTGGTTCTGAAAAGCCATGAGATGAGCTTGCAGGAAGAGGTAGAGGTCCTGTTGAGCTTATTGGAGAGCCGCGGCCTTCTTCGTGGTGAGTAGCGCGTGGTGAATAGAAAACAAAGAGTGGTTAGCGATAAATAATAGCTAACGACAAATAGTCAGCGCCGAAGGTGCGCGACGAATAAACGAGGAGTATTGCTATGATCAAGCCGCACGGCGCCAATGAACTGAAGCCGTTATTTGTCTACGATACGGCGCAACACCATGCGCTTCTAAAAGAGGCGGAAAGTTTGCCGTCGTTATTATTGAATTCTGCCGCAGCCGCTAACGCGGTAATGTTGGGCGCGGGCTACTTTACGCCGCTGCCCGGCTACATGAACTTGGCCGACGCGCTTAGTGTTGCCGAAAAGCTGCACACGGCCAATGGTTTGTTCTGGCCGGTGCCGATTATCAATCTGGCCAAAGACGTCTCTGCGATCAAAGGCGCTAAGCGCATTGCATTGCGCGATCCGAATGTCGAGGGCAACCCGGTATTGGCAATCATGAATGTCGATGCCATCGAGACGGTTACTCAGGCGCAAATCGAATTCATGGCCGAAAATATTTTTGGCACGCTCGATCCGAAACATCCCGGCGTCTCGGTATTCACCAACTTGGGGAATAATTTAATTTCCGGTTCGCTGCAAGTGCTTGGCTTCAGCTATTTCCAAGGCGATTTCCCCGATACGTTCCGCACGGCGGTAGAGATTCGCAATGAAATCGCCGAGCGCGGTTGGGAAACCGTGGTGGCGTTTCAAACGCGCAACCCGATGCACCGCGCGCACGAAGAGTTGTGCCGCATGGCACAGGAGCGTCTGAAGGCCGATGGTATCGTTATTCACATGCTGCTTGGCAAGCTGAAAGAAGGCGATATTCCAGCACCGGTGCGCGATGCCTGCATCCGTAAGATGGTCGAGCTGTATTTCCCGAAAAATACCGTGATGATCAGTGGCTACGGTTTCGATATGTTGTATGCCGGACCGCGCGAGGCGGTATTGCATGCAGTATTCCGTCAGAACATGGGCGCAACGCACTTTATCGTCGGTCGCGATCATGCCGGTGTAGGCGACTACTACGGCGCGTTCGATGCGCAAACTATCTTTGCCGAGAAAGTACCGAAGGGCGCGTTACAGATCGAAATATTTCTGGCGGATAACACTGCCTATTCGAAGAAACTTAATCGCGTGGTCATGATGCGCGAAGCGCCGGATCATACGCCCGACGATTTCATCAATCTGTCCGGTACCAAGGTGCGGCAGATGCTCGGCCAGGGCATGGCGCCACCGCCGGAGTTCTCGCGCCCGGAAGTCGCTAAAATTCTGATGGAGTATTATCAGAGCATTGATAACTGATATCAGAGCATCGACGGTTAATCGATGCGGTAAAAAAAGGCCTCGCAATTGCGGGGCTTTTTATTTAGTGCGGGTAGAAAAATGCGGGCAGAGAAATGCGGGTAGAAAAAAATCGGCGGTTTACGGAGAAACTGCCATTGATTACCCTCTAAACGCCGATGGTTTTCAATTCACTACGCAGGGGAGAGTCTGCATGTCTTTTGGAAGAATAGGTTCGGTCATTTTTCTGTGCGCGGCATTACTGCAGCCCGCGCTGGCGTCACTGCCATCGATCGATAGCAATGGCCGGCAAGTGCCCAGTCTGGCGCCGCTGCTAAAAGAGGTCAGCCCGGCGGTCGTCAATATTTCCACTGTCGGCACGCAGACCGTGCGCAATCCCTTGCTCAACGACCCCTTCTTTCGCCATTTCTTTAACGTGCCGCCCGGCGCCGAGACCCAGCAGCGGCGCACGCAGAGCGCCGGCTCGGGGGTGATAATCGATGCCGCGAACGGGACGGTGGTGACCAATTATCACGTGGTTGATGGCGCCAACGAAATCAATGTCGGTCTACAGGATGGGCGTATGCTGAAAGCTAAGTTGGTCGGTTCGGACCCTGAGGTCGACATCGCTGTTTTAAAAATCGATCCCGACAAATTGATCGCGCTGAAACTGGGCGACTCGGACAACGCCGAGGTCGGCGATTTTGTCATTGCCATCGGCAACCCGTTTGGCCTCAATCATACGGTGACCACGGGTATTGTCAGCGGTCTGAATCGTAAAGGCCTCGGCATTGAGGGCTACGAAAACTTCATTCAGACCGACGCTTCGATCAATCCAGGCAACTCGGGCGGCGCATTGATCAATCTCAAGGGCGAGTTGATCGGTATCAATACGGCGATCCTGGGGCCCAACGGCGGCAATATCGGCATCGGCTTTGCCATACCGGTGAAAATGGTGAAAAATAGTGCCGATCAAATCGTTAAATTCGGCGCCGTGAAGCGCGGCCAGCTCGGCGTGGCGATTCAGGATTTAACTCCGGAATTGGCCGATGCCTTCAGCATTCAGCAGGGGCAGCGCGGCGTATTGATTGCACAGGTGCAGCCGGATTCCGCGGCCGCCAAGGCAGGTATTCAGGCGGGCGATATCGTTGTCAGCGCGGACGGCAAGACGATCGAAAATGCGGTGTCGCTACGCAATGAAATCGGCTCGTTGCGGATCGGCGACACGATCAAGCTGACGGTGTTGCGCGACGGCAAGAGCAAGATTTTTGATGTTAAAGTCGGTGCGCCGACCGCCGACACCGCCGATGCTCAAGCGCCTCATCCATTTCTCGTCGGCGCTAATATGCAGGCCCGCGAGGACGGCCGCGGTGTGCAGGTGACAGCTGTACAGGCCGGCTCGCCGGCGCAGTCCGCCGGGTTGCAGGCAGGCGACGTGATAGTATCGGCGAACCGGGTCGAGGTGCGTAATCTGGAGCAGCTAAAGAACGCTGCCAAAACGTCGTCCGCGCGGTTATTGTTGCGGGTAATGCGCAATGGTGCGGCGCTATTTTTGGTGTTGCAATAGGTTTGGTTTTGGTATTGCAATAGACTTTAGTGCCGAGATAGATTTTGGCGTTGTAATGGCGTCTCGGAGATTCGTCCGATTAGACGATGGTGAGATGCTTCAATGCGGATATATTGATACCCATAAAAGAACCCATAGTTGCTGTTTGCACGAGGAGATTGTCAATGAATGCGCCTTCCGCTCTAAAAGCACCGCCCTACAAAATCGAAGCGAAAGAAATCGAGGAGCGTTATGCGCGTGGCTGGCATTGTTTAGGCCTGGCTAGCCGCTTTACCGAAAAGCCGGTCGCGCTGAATTATTTCGGTACCAAATTGGCGGCCTATCGGGGCGAGGACGGTCAGGTACATATTCTCGATGGCTACTGCCCGCATATGGGCGCAGACCTGACCTTGGGTTGCGTCGAGGGCAATTCGCTGCGCTGCCCGTTCCACTCCTGGCGCTGGGGCGCCGACGGCGTCTGCGATGAGATTCCGTATGCGAAGCGGATTCCACCGAAAGCAGTGATTAAATCGTGGCCGACGATGGAAGAGAACAATCTACTGTTCGTCTGGAACGATCCAGAAGGTAATCCGCCTATCGAGGAGCAGCGCATTCCGCGCATCGACGACTGTTTTTCGCCCGAGTGGACCACCTGGGCGGTAGAGGTGATTCATATTCCGATCAATGCCCGCGAATTGGTCGACAACATGGCTGACGTTGCGCATTTCGGTCCGACTCACGGCGCTAACGCAACCAGCTTTAAAAATATTGTCGATGGTCATATCTATACGCAGCAGATGACCAGCCATTCGGAGATTCTCGCCGAGGACAGCGAGCTGCAAAGCGAGGCGACCTATTACGGTCCAGCCTACATGAATACCTATATGTCGGGTCAAATGAGCGGCATCGATGTGGCATCGCGGTTATTGGTGGCACACGTACCGATCGATACCAACTCGTTCGATTTGTACTTCGGCGTAATGATTAAGAAGAATCCGGCGCTTAGCGATGCGCAAAACGATGAAATCGTGAAGGGGTATGTCGAGGCGAATAGAACGGCGTTTTACCAGGACGTTGCGATTTGGAAAACGAAAACCCGCATCGACAACCCGTTGCTGTGCGACGGCGACGGTCCGGTCAATTTGTTGCGTCAGTGGTATAGCCAGTTCTATCAGAACATTGCTGAAGTGGGCGATAAGTGGAAGCAGCACAAAGAGTTTGTGCCGAACTTCAATAGCCCGGTCAAGCAGAGATAGGCGGTAAAACAAGATCGGTTGTTACAGATTAAAAAGGGCTCGTAAGAGCCCTTTTTATTTGCGCGGCTTTTAGCTATCCGCACAGCGGCAATTATAAATCCGCGAATTTAACCACCTCGCAATCGACCGGAGGATGTTCGCTGGCCTCGACCCAACGGAATAGCATGCCGCCCTGATCGTGGTTGGTGGTGGTCAACCAGTTTGGATATTTGGGGCCTGGATCGCGGTGCGCCACGACAATTTTTACAGAGCCATCTTTTTCGTAGTGCGCGGTATGTTTGTTGACGCAGATTCTGAAATAGCGGAAATCGAGCGATTCCATCCAATAATTCGATAGCTGGAAATTCCAGGTTCTGCACTCCGGGATTTTACGCGCATGGATCAGCAGCGCTTCGTCGGGCGCCAGTTTCCAGAAACTTTGTAGATAGTGAATCGTCGCGTCGCCGCCCGCGATCTGGCAGCGTTCCTGATTGTCGGATGGTAATTTATTCAAATGCTCGCGGTAGATTTCCATCCAATCGACAAACAGGTTCGCGGTGTTCTTGACGAATTTGACGGTATTTTCCAATTGCTGAACGAACGGTATCGGTTCCAGCGTGTTGTCGCCTTCGCCGTTCAAGCATTTAATTTTCATAATGGCCGGCGTTTCTTTTTTGCGATCGCCGAAGGTTTGACGTACCACAATGCTATGGCTGTCCTTCGTCATCGGCAGCCAATTCTTACCCGGTTTCGGTGTGCTGCTGACGATGATTTCAAAAGTGCCGTCGGCATTGATCTGCATTTCGCGACCGTTGATCTGCCCCGTCGGTTCCATGCGGCCGGTAGTGGCGTAACTGCCCGCTTTAGTGCCGAGACTGAGGTAATCGACCGTGCCGCGCGTGCCGGTGATCAGATAATCGTACTTGCCGCTGATGTTGACGTTTTGATAAAAATTATCCGGATTGTCGTTGCCGATTTTTTTGGTTTCATCGGCGAGCTGAAAAAATTGCGGGAAGCTGGGGTCGCTGAATTCGACATTGCTCTCCAGTCCAGCGCGCAGCAGGCGCGTTAAATAGCGAAAGCCTTCGGCGCGGTTAAATAGATCGCTCGGCGTTTCGCCGCGCATAATGACATTGCCCGCTTCTTTTAAGCTGTCGCAAAACTTTGCCCAGGCGCTACCGTCGACAATGCTTTGCTCGATAGATTGATTGCTCATGATTTACCTCCGTTAAACTTTCAAGATAATTATTAATTCGCCGGGCGAAAATTGGTTTCGCCCCAGTAGGCGGTCATCGAAGTGATTTTCCCCTGTTCGTTAAACACCATCACGTCGACAATTTCTACGCAAAAGCCTTGCGGCTCTTTCGGGAAACAACGCATCGGTGCGGCGCCGGTGTTTAGATGGATGCGCGGATTGCCATCCAGAATCATATGATCGACCTGCGGCGCCGCGACCGCGTAAAACTCGCGAATCGCAGCGTGGCCTATCACAGCGGGACTGCCTACAGGATCTTGTACCACCGCATCGGGCGCATACATCGAGACGATCGTCTCGACATCGCCAGCGCTCATGGCGTCGACATAATTTTGGAATACTTGAGCGATCTGCTGAGCGGTTGGCATATTAAAACTCTCCAAAAGGTGGGCCGAAAACAAAAATAATTGCCGTGTTATCGCGCCGTGGCGGATTCAAACACGTTTTGCGTCCGGAATCCAGTATTTTAAGACAGCTGGCCGATAAAGTGTCGGGGCGCCATTGGCGGAAGTCCCGACTAAGCGGTATGCGGCACGGTTCAATCGTATTCGCTGCGGCCTCCGATGGTTGCGCTTATGCGAAGTTCAAACGATCAGTTACACTACCGGCACTCGGGTTGTGAGTCTTATCGGCAGATGAATTTTTGTTCGCAATGTGGCAGTCCGGTGCAGCTAGCGATTCCGGCCGGCGATCAGCGGGAGCGCTTCTGCTGTACCCGCTGCGGCCATATTCATTATCAAAACCCTAAAGTTCTCGTTGCCTGCATGATGTCGTGGCAGGACAAGTTGCTCTGGATGCGGCGCGCTCAGCCGCCGTTTGCCGGCTGCTGGGGCGCGCCAATGGGCTTCATGGAGCAGGGCGAAACGCCGCGTATGGCCGCCGCCCGCGAGTTGCGCGAAGAGACCCTGGTGGAAGTGGATCCGGCCACACTCTCTCTGTACATCGTCGGCTCGCTCGTGCGCATGAATGAAATCCACTTGGTGTTTCGCGGCAAAATGCCGAGCGCAAACTTTGGTGTAGGCGCGGAGGCGCTCGAGGTTGCGCTGTTCGCCGAGCACGAAATGCCCTGGGAGCAATTCGCATATCCAGAGGTTGAGGAGCAATCCCGGCAGTATTACCGGGAACTGAGAACCGGTCGATTCGACGGTTATCTCGGTGAAATTACCGAGTTGGGCACGCGCCTGTTCCCTATGTTTAACGGCTGAGGTTTAAAACTGAGCGTTTAATGATTACGCTGGCCGCGCTGTAAATGCCATAACCGTTCGATACAAAAATAATCGGCTCCTCGGCGTTTTCCCGCAGAGCCGGATGGTGCCGGACTCAATTCCAGTTGAAGTCGGCGAGCGAACGGCCAGCGAATTGCACCTTGTGAAGCCCTTCCGCCAACGTCATCAATTGCACCGAATAGTGCTGGAAGCGGCATTCGACAATTTTCCATTCGCCGTCGATAAGCTGATAGCGATCGTCGTAGTAGCCGGCCAGTTGCATCATTTTGTTAGTAGCGGCGTCGATTTGGAAAAAATACAGTCCCCAGCTACCTTGTGCATGGCTGGCATCGAGGATTTGAATCTGTGGGTTGGCGCCGAGATGGATGTCGAAAACATGGTCATTGCAGGCGATTTTCTCAAAAATGGCCACCAACTGATCGCGATGATTAAAGCTGCCAACGGGGCCGTAGTCGATCACCACCGGACCATCGGCAAAACAATCCCGCAGAACATCGCCCTGCTTACGATCGCACGCCGTTAAATAGCGCGCTTTCAGTAGTTTGATAGCCTCAATGGCTTCGAGTCGGGCCACCCGTTGATAGATGTCTTCGGTGTGCGTGGCGTCGGTGTGTGTGAAATGGGGCATGGCGACAATTCCGCTTGGCGATGGTAGCGGGATTCTATGCGATAGCCGCAGTCCTTTATAGCTGCAAAAACGACGTTGCAGAAAGTTAATGAGCTGTGAGCCGGAGCGGTCGGGCGAGCGGCGTTGTGTGGACTATGAATGCGCATTTGTCGCTGAATAGAGCGAACATTCGTCATGACATTTTCATCTGCACTGCGTACAGTCCTGGCCGGCGGTCCTGCAACTCCGGTCCGCGACTTGCCGGAAGGGCGCAGTAGCGCGGGTGGAAGTGCGGTTTTGTAGTGAAAAGTACAGTAAAGTGCCGCCTGCGAAAGCGCGTCGAGCAATTTTGCATAGTCTGCGGTGGAACCTAAGAGAGCACCTGTGGATCGAACCATCGATGCAGGATTCCTATTAACAAAGCCCCTCCCTATAATGCACGCCGATGCGATGGGGATAGAGGAGATCGAGTTGTCAGCGCCAGCGCTCAACGATAAATGGCAGAAGCTGCAGTGGCATGGTCAACGCTGGTTGCATGTTATCGCGCAACGGCTAGCAGCGGTGGGTGTGCCGCGGTGGAAAATCATTCTAACGGTGCTGTTGGCGGCCTGGGTTCTGACCAATCTGGCTCGATTGGTTTGGCTGCTGCTGCCGCTACCCAATAACGTTGCCGTTGCCGGCACCGCACCGGTCAACCCGTTGACCACCGGTGCCGCCCGCGTCGCTAAAAGCGCTGTCGATATCGATGCGATGGTGGCTTGGCATCTGTTCGGCGAAGTCGGCGCCCAGCCTCATACCAGCGCGGCGGCGGTCGAAGAACAGGCACAGGAAACGACGCTCAATCTGCAGTTACTGGGATTGGTGAGCGCCAGCGATCCAGCTCAATCGATTGCCATCATTCTGGCCGATGGCACGCCGCAACATCTGAAGGTCGGAGAGCAACTACCCGGTGCCGGTAAGGTGGTGCTCAACAAAGTGATGTTGGATCGCGTCATCATCGATAACAACGGTCATTTTGAAACATTGTGGCTATACGATCCGGCGCAAACCGCGCGGCAGCCCTCGCGCAGCGCTGCCGCGCAGGTGGAAGCGCCGGCCCAAGTGGATCAGCGGGCAAATCCGCAGATCACGGCGATGGCGCAGAATTATCGGCAGCAGCTCTATAAAAACCCAAGCAGCCTGGCCGATGTAGTGCAGGTGGCTCCGGCCAACGAAAACGGCAAATTAATCGGCTATCGTATAGGCCCGGGGCGCGACGCCAAGCAGTTCGAGCAATTTGGTTTTAAAGCCGGCGATATTGTCACCAGCATCAATGGTGTCAGCTTGGACGATCCACAACATGCACTGGAGCTGTACAACCTGATTCGCAGTGCGCAAGACGCCTCCTTCACCGTCCGCCGCGGCGAAGGGGACGTCACCTTGTCGGTGTCGCTGCAGGGCGCAAACCAAGAAGAACCAGCCCCGCAGACCGATAACGGTGCTCAATAAAACAAAACTATTTTCTTAAGTGTAAGGATTTGAAGTGAGCAAATTGTTGCGTACTGTTCGCGGCCCGCTGGTAGCGGCGCTGTTGTTACCAGGATTGTCGTTGTCCGGGTTGTTATTGCAAGTGTCGCCGTCGATGGCGGCGGAAGCGGAGCAAACCTGGACTGTCAATTACAAGGATACCGAGCTGGAAGAAATCGTGCGTTTCGTGGCGCAGGTGACGGGCAAAACGATTATCGTCGATCCGAAGGCGAAGGGCCGCGTGCAAGTCATTTCCTCGCAACCGCTCAATAAAGAACAACTCTACGATTTGTTTTTATCGATTTTAGATGTGAATGGTTTTGCCGCCGTCGATTCCGGCGACTCGGTGCGAATTATTCCGTCGCGCGATGCCCGCTCGTCGGCCGCGCCGGTGGTGTCGGGCAATAATCAGCGCGAAAACAGCGAAATCGTCACCGAGGTCATTCAACTTAAAAACATATCCGCCGCGACTTTGATTCCCGTGCTGCGCCCGCTAGCGCCGCAACAGGCGCACATGGCGGCGTACGCGCCGAGCAACGCCATCGTAATCTCGGATGCGGCGGCCAACATCGCGCGTATTCGCTCGGTGATCGAGCGTATCGATAAATCGGCTGTTGGCGATACGGTGGTGATCAAGCTCGAACATGCATCCGCCGAAGAGGTCGTGCGGATGTTGGATCAATTAGACAAAAGCGATCCCGCCAAAGCGCAAACCGAAGGCGGTAAGCCGATGGTGCTGGTGGCCGACAAGCGCACCAACAGCATATTGGTCAGCGGCGACGATATGCAGCGGCAGCGCGCACGCGCGCTGATTGCGCATCTCGATGGACCGATGGCGCAAAGCGGCAACGTCAAGGTGTATTACCTGCAGTATGCCAAGGCGAAAGATTTGGCGGCGGTGCTCAACAAAGTGATGCAAAACGTGGCGCAAGCAACGGCCGGCGCACAGGCCGCGGCGACCCCGACCGGCAAGGGCAAGGCCAGCATCGAGGCGGACGAGGGCACCAATGCCTTGATCGTTACCGGCGATGCGGAGGTCATGCAGTCGCTGCAAGCGGTGATCGAGCGCCTGGATATTCGTCGCGCGCAGGTATTGGTCGAGGCGATCATCGTCGAAATGTCGGCCAACAAAAATAGGGATCTCGGCATTCAATGGATGTTCGCCAATGCCGGCGGCGGTTACGGCAGTTCGTCGCGCGCGGATGGTTTATTGGCGAAGACTTCGGCGGCGGCATTCGGTAGCACGACCACATCGACCGATACCACTTCTAGTAGCAGCACCGATCCGCGAGCGATTCTGGGTGCTGCGCTGGCGGGCAATAATGGCCAAGTCTTGGGTGTTGGCCGGATCAGCAATAATTTTAGTTTTAATGCGGTGTTGAGCGCGCTGCAGGAAAACATCGATGCGAATATTCTGTCGACGCCGTCGCTGCTGACGCTGGACAACGAGGAAGCCTCGATCGTCGTCGGTCAGAACGTGCCGTTCAAGACCGGCTCCTATACCTCGACCGGCAATGCCACCAGCGTCAGCAGTCCCTTCCAGACGATTCAGCGCAATAACGTGGGCCTGACATTGAAGGTGACGCCGCACATCAACGAAGGCGATTCGCTGGTGCTGGAAATATCGCAGGAAGTGTCGAGCTTGACCGGTGCCGCGAGCCAGGTCGATGCGACGGACGTGATCACCAACGAGCGCAAGATTGAAAGCAAGGTAATGGCGGACAATGGCCAGATTATCGTGCTCGGCGGCCTGATCAAGGATGACGTGCAGGAGACCGCGCAAAAAGTGCCGCTGCTAGGCGATATTCCCATCGTCGGCCGCCTGTTCCGCAGTAACTCTTCGCAGAAAACCAAGACCAACTTGATGGTGTTTTTACGGCCGGTGATCGTGCGCGAAGGCCGCACGCTGACCGGCGCGACCGGCGAAAAATATCGGTTTATTCGCGGCGAGCAACAGGAGAGCCGCCAGCGCGGCGACGATTTCTTCGATAAAAAGGATTTACCGTTGCTGCCCGAGTGGGAAGAGCAGTTGAAGCGCATCGAAGATATGGAGCAGCTTAAACACCAGAAAGATATTTTGAGCGTGCAGCCGCAGGCCGCCGCGCAACCGACGACCGCGCCGGCTGTTCCCGCTCCCCAGGAAAATAGCACCTCGCCGGGAGAAGCGACACAATGAACGAAATGCTGCCGGCGGACGCTGTCGCTACGGAGCAGGTGGCGCGCCGGCAATTGCCTTTTACTTTTGCGCAATCGCATGGCGTGTTGCTGGAGTTGGACAGCGAACCGTTGCGAGTCTGGTACCGCTCCGGCTTAAAAGTGGAGACCATGCTCGAATTGCGGCGCTCCCTGGCTGAGGCATTGCAATGGCAGGAGCTGACACCTGCGCAGTTCCAGCAACATTTAAGCGAGGCGTTCCAGCGCGATAACAGCGAGGCCGTGCAAATGGCCGAGGATCTGGGCGCCGATATCGATTTGTCGCGGCTGGCCGACGAAATTCCAGAGACCGGCGATTTGATGGACGCCGAGGACGATGCGCCGGTAATTCGCTTGATCAATGCGGTGTTGTCGCAGGCGGTGCGCGAAAAAGCTTCCGACATTCATATTGAAACCTTCGAGGACAAACTCACTGTGCGCTATCGGGTCGATGGCGTATTGACCGAGGTCTTGTCGCCCAAGCGCATGTTGGCGCCGCTGTTGGTATCGCGTTTAAAAGTCATGGCGAAGCTCGATATCGCCGAAAAACGCGTGCCGCAGGACGGCCGCATCTCGATCAAATTGGCGGGTCACGCGGTCGATATCAGGGTCTCGACGATTCCCTCCGCGCACGGCGAGCGCGTGGTGCTGCGGCTACTCGATAAACAGGCCGGCCAGTTGCAACTGGAACAGTTGCATATGAATCAGCAAGTGTTGAAAGGCTACCGCAAAGCGCTGCACACCGCGCACGGTATCGTGCTGGTGACCGGCCCTACCGGCTCGGGTAAAACCACCACGCTGTATGCAGGTCTTACGCATATCAACGATACCAGCCGAAATATTTTAACGATCGAAGATCCCATCGAATATTTATTGCCGGGTATTGGCCAGACGCAGGTTAACGCCAAAGTCGACATGACATTCGCACGCGGATTGCGAGCGATTTTGCGCCAGGACCCGGATGTGGTGATGGTCGGCGAAATCCGCGATGGCGAAACCGCGCAAATCGCCGTGCAGGCGAGTTTGACTGGTCACCTGGTTTTGTCGACTCTGCACACCAACACGGCGATCGGTGCGATCACGCGTTTACAGGATATGGGCATCGAACCCTTTCTATTATCGTCCAGCCTGTTGGCGGTGATGGCGCAGCGCCTGGTGCGCTTGTTGTGCAACGAATGCAAAGAGCCGTACGAGCCGGATCACGCCGAGCGCGAATTGTTAAAGATCGGTGCCGATTCGCCGGCGCAATTATTTCACGCGCGCGGTTGTCCGTTGTGCAACAAAAGCGGTTATCGGGGCCGCACCGGTATCTACGAATTTATCGAAATCGACGATCGTTTGCGCACCATGATTCACGAGCGCGCCAGCGAACAAGATATGGTGACGTACGCGCGTAGTTGCAGTCCTGGCATCATCGACGATGGCCGCCGCCGCATATTGGCAGGCGAGACCACAGTCGAAGAAGTGCTGCGCGTGACTTCGGGCTAATCGTATGGGTGCCTATAATTATCGCGCGCTGGATGCCAGCGGCAAACTGATCAAGGGCGTCATCGAGGCCGATTCCGAGCGCCATGCGCGCGGTCAATTGCGCCTGCGCGATTTAAAACCGGTGGAGGTCGTCGCCACCGCCGGTAATAACAAACAGCAGGCGGTCAGCGCGTGGAGCGGCTGGTTTAAACCGCGCATCAGCCAGGGCGATCTGGCGGTGCTGACGCGCCAGATGGCGACTTTGATTCAATCGAATATGCCGCTCGACGAAGCGATCACCGCCGCTGCGCAGCAGGCGCGCCGTCCGAAGATTAAAGGTTTAATGCTGCAGGTGCGGGCGCGGGTCGTCGAAGGTCATACGCTCGCTTACGCGCTGGGCGATTTTCCGAAAGTATTTAGCGAAATGTATCGCGCGATGGTGCGCGCCGGCGAAAGCGCGGGTTTTCTCGGTACTGTGATGGAGCGTTTGGCCGAGTACACCGAGAACGGTCAATATACGCAACAAAAATTAAAAATGGCGATGGTGTACCCCATCATCCTTATGCTGGTTTCGATCGCGGTTATTTTTGCCTTGATGGTTGGCGTGGTGCCGAAGCTGACCTCGATTTTCCGGCATATGAAAACCGAACTGCCGCTGCCGACCAAAGTATTGATCGCGCTCAGCGATTTCTTTGCCGGCTACTGGTGGGCGCTGCTCATCGGCGTAGTCTTGCTCGGCGTATTGATCTGGCAGTTGCTCAAGGATCCCGCGCGGCGCCACATCTGGCATCAATTTTTATTGCGCGTGCCATTTATCTCCTGGTTGATCGTGGCGATGGATACGGCGCGCTTTGCATCGACGTTGAGCATTCTGACATCGAGCGGCGTGCCGCTGCTCGAAGGTTTAAAGATCGCCGGCGAAGTGTTGACCAATAGCCGGTTGCGCGAGGCGAGCCGCCAGGTTGCAAATACCGTGCAGGAAGGCGGCAGTTTGAATCGCGCCTTGGCGCAGACCAATCTGTTTCCGCCGATGATGGTGCATATGGTGGCCAGCGGCGAGGCTAGCGGCGAGTTGGAAGCGATGTTGTCGCGCGCTGCGCTCAATCAGGAGCGCGAGCTGGAAATGACGCTGGGCTCGCTGATGGCGATCATGGAACCGGTCATGGTGATTTTAATGGCTACCGTGGTGGTCTTCATCGTCATCGCGGTATTGCTGCCCATTGTGAAAATGAACAGCCTGGTGCACTAGGACCTGTTTACAGACTCTAAAATAAATTGCGATTGCGACGGAGATTAACATGCAAGCGAGATTAAATACGCGAAAACGGGCCTATGGTTTCAGTTTGATTGAAATCATGGTGGTTATCGTCATTATTGGCTTACTGGTGGCCATCGTCGCACCCAATGTACTCGAGCGCGCCGATGAAGCGCGTATTCAAAAAGTGAAAGCCGATTTCAAAAATATCGAGACCGCGTTGAAGTTGTACAAACTCGATAACTTTTCGTACCCCACCACCGAGCAGGGCTTGATGGCGCTGGTCGAGAAGCCCACTGTCGAACCCATTCCGCGCAACTGGAAAACGGGCGGTTACATAGAACATCCGCCGGAGGATCCGTGGGGCAATGCTTACAAATATTTGAATCCTCCCGAATTCGGTCACGGCGACTACGATCTTTATTCGTTGGGCGCCGATGGCATTAGCGGCGGCGAAGGCCAGAACGCGGATATCGGCAACTGGCAGATCGACCAGAAAGAGCAGAAGTAAATTCATACGGAGTGGAAATAGCTTGTTACAGCGCTCGCGCCAGGCTGGATTTTCTCTGCTTGAGTTGTTGGTGGTGGTTTTTATTATCGCCCTTGGCTCCGCGATCATTAGTCTTGCAATCGGTAGCAACAGCCCGCAGAAATTGCGCGCCAGCGCCAGCGAGTTTGCCAATCTCACCGCGCTGGTCGAAGAGGAGGCAGTATTGAGCCGCGAGCCGTGGGGGGTGCAGTTATATCGGGAAACCAACGAGGGCGAAGATAACATCGCTTATCGATTTTTGCATTTTGCCGGCGAAAAAGGTTGGCAGGTCGAAGCGCCGCGCGATATCCCCGAAGGCGGGCATTTTGCGGAAAATATCGTTGCGCTGTTGGAGCTGGAAGGTGCGGAGCAATTGATAGAGCCACTGCCGGAAAAAAAATCGCCGCAGCCGACTATCTGGTTGGCGCCGGGCGGCGAGGTCACGCCGTTCGTTCTGCAATTGCGTTTTAAGGGTGCGGACGATGGGCCGGTGGTGCGTTCCGATGCGCTGGGCCGCATTCAGCTGGAACTGCAAAAAGATGGCGAGTCGTTAAAGTGAGCGGCGAGCGGCGGCGCGCCAAACGCCTTGCAAAAATCGCGGTCCGCGGATTTACGTTGGTGGAGGTGCTGGTCGCGGTAGCCATCGTGGCGTTGGCGATTACCGGGATTCTGACGGCAATGATGCGCCAGGTGGATGGCACCGCCTATTTGCGCGATAAATTATTCGCGCATTACGTGGCGTTGAATCAAATGGAATTGGCGCTGCTGGTCAACGCACATAATAATCAGCTGCCGAGCGACACCGCGTCCGGTAGCGAAGAGATGGTCGGCCGCACTTGGTATTGGCGCGCGGTGCCGAAAAAAACCGGGCAGCAGGGTACCGTGCAATTGGAGATTTCGGTGGCGGAGCAGGAAGGTAAAGACGCTGCTCCACTCGCCAGTATCAGCGTGATTCTCGATGTCTTTCATCGGCTACCGCAGCAATGAAAGCTCGTAGCGCTATGGTTGGTGCGCGCGGCTTCACGTTGGTGGAAGTGTTGCTCGCGCTGGCCATTACCGCTTTGATAACGGTGATGGCTTATGCCGGTTTAAGCGCGGCGATGAGCGCAGCGGCCAATCACGGCGAAGTGGTGCGCCGCGTCGGCGACGTGCAGACCGCGGTGGGTTGGGTGGTGCGCGATTTGCGACAGGCCATCGACCGACCGATTATCGATGCGCGCGGCGACTTGCAACCGGCCTTAATCGGTACAGAGCTCCAGGATCAATTGTTGGAGTTGACGCATACCGGTTGGGACAATCCGCGCGGCCAGCGGCGTGCGGCGGTGCAGCGCGTGCGCTACCGGCTCGATCCGGACGGCAATTTGTGGCGCGATCATTGGCTGGTGCTGGATCGTCTCGACGATGAAGGTCAGTTGCAGGAAATTAAGCTGCTGAGCGGCGTGCTGCGGTTCAAATTGCAGTTTCTCGACGGCAAGGCGACCGACGCGGAAGCGGCGCAGTCGGCAGTAGGTGGCCAATGGATCGAGCAGTGGCCCGCGACCAAGGGCGACACGTTATTGCCGCTCGCGGTGCAATTCGATTTGGAGCTCGAAGGCATCGGCGTCGTACATCGCGTGGTGGGCTTGTCCAGCGCTTATGCGAATCCCATCGACAGTTTGGTGCCGCCAAAGTGATGGCGAACCGCGATCGAACACAACCACAAGCGCAGCCGCGCCAGCGCGGCGCCGCATTGGTGGTGGCGCTATTGGTAGTGGCGATGGTGGTGATATTGGGCACGACCTTGAGCAGCGATTTTTTGTTGATGTTTCGGCGCATCGAAAATCAACTCTATAGCGAGCAGGCGTATGCTTATCTGCTCGGCGCGGAAAGTTTGGCGCGCGCGGCATTGCTGCAGGATCTGCAGAAAGATGGCGATAAGCACAACGACAACTTGGCCGAGCCTTGGGCGCAAGAGCAGACGTTCCCCACCGATTACGGTTGGATCGCCGGTCACATCGAGGATGCGCAGAGCCGCTTCAACATCAATACGCTGGCCGGAAAGGCTACCGGCACGCAGCCGACGGGCGATTACACGGTGCCGCAGCAGCATTTTATTCGCTTATTATTGTCGCTGAAGCTGGAGCAGCCGTTAGAGTCCGATCAGGCGCAGGCCTTGACCGAGGCGATTGCCGATTGGCTCGATGCCGACGATGAAGTGAATGGTTTAGGCGGGGCCGAAAGCCAGTATTATGCGCAGGCCGATCCGCCCGGTCGGCCGGCCAATCGCACGCTGGTGAGTCCGTCGGAACTGATGCTGGTGAAAGGCATGACCCCGGAGATTTATCGCGCACTGGCACCGCTGATCAGCGTGTGGCCGGCGCCTGCCGATAATGCGGCCGTTACCACGACGCTCAATATCAATACCGCGTCGCCCGACGTGTTGCGTTGTCTTGGGGTCGCCAAGGATTTACAGCCGCTCAGCGACAGTGAGTTGGAAGTTTTAGTGCAGTATCGCGACGACCATAAATATATTGATAAGGCGGCGGACATCGCCACGCTCATTCCCAATAAAAATATCGATGTAACGCAGCTGCGCGTCAACAGCGATTATTTTTTATTGAATGCCGAAACCGAGTTTCAAGGGCATCGCTATGGTTTACATAGTCTGTTGCATCGCGACATCGATAAGAGGTTGGTGCGGGTGGAGGAGCGTACTTTTGGTGAGTGGTAAGACGATCTGTTAAAAAACTTCTCCTCGTAGAGACCGAGAGAAATGCATTTGTTGGTTAAGATAAACTTTCGAAATAACTTGCGGTGAATGACAGCACGTGAAAACGACATTAATGGTAACCGCCGGCGAAGATGAATTGCTCGCCTGGAGCAAGCCGGGCAGCAGCGCCGTGCAATATGGCTCGGCGCTCGATTATGCCGCCGATGCGACGCTGCGCGAATCCGAGTTGGTGCTGGTGGTGCCGGCCCACAAGGTCTTGCTGCAGGATGTCGCGTTCGCCGCCAGCGAGCGGCGCATCCTGCGGCAGACGCTTCCCTACAGTCTCGAAGAACAATTGGTCGACGATGTCGATTTGCAGCATTTCGCGCTCGGTGCGATCAACGGCACGCAGGTGCCGGTCGCGATCGTTGAAAAGCAATGGCTGAGCGAATGGTTGCAGCGTTGCGAGCAAGCCGGTCTCGATGTCGTGCGCGCGCTACCCGAGCAGTTATTGTTGCCGTGGCGCGAGCACTCTTGGAGTTTATGGCCGACCTCGTCGCGCTGGCTGGTGCGGATTGGCCGCTACCGCGGTTTTGCGCTGGAGCCGAGCAGCGCTGCGCTGGCCTTACAGCTGATGCTCGATGGCGCCGCGGAGCTGCCGGAAAAGTTATTGATTTACAGCTCGAGCGCGGAGATAGAGCCTGAGCTGTTGGCGCAGTTGCCCGATTTACTGCGCGGTATCGTCGAGCCGGCGGAGTTGCCGCAATGGCCGATGCCGATCGTCGACCAGCCGACTATCGATTTACTGCAGGGCGATTTCGCGCGCGCGCTGCCATGGCGGCGCTGGTGGGCGGTGTGGCAACGGCCGGCGATCGTATTGGCTCTGGTATTGGCCCTGCAATTTATCGTGACGGGCGTTCAACATCATCGGCTGACGAAACAAAACATTGCGCTGCGCCAACAGATCGAAGAGGTTTATCGCAGTGTCGAACCGCGCGGCGTCGTCAATGATCCGGAGTTGCAACTGCGCCGCAAAGTGGAGGCGTTGCAGGGACACCAGGGCAGCGCTGCGCTACCGCTGTTGCAGGAGATCGGCAGCGCTTTGAAAAGTGTCACTGGCATCAGCGTGCAAAATCTCACCTATAGCGAAAAACAGGGCGAGCTGCGCTTGAGCGTTAGCGCCGCCGCTTTCAAGGATATCGAAGCAGTGCGTCTGGCCATGGAAAAAGCCGGCTTGACCGCACAACTGGTTGGCAGCAATGCCGATGGCGAAAAAACTCGCGCGCAATTGCGCATTACGGAGCGACACTAAATGTTGGCGCGATTACAACAGCAGCTGAGTTTGCGCGATCAAGCGATGCTGGCGTTATTGATGGCGGCCTTGCTGCTATACGTTCTCTATCAAATGCTGTGGCATCCGCTGGCGACGGCCAATCGTCGCTTGGCGGAGCAAAACCTGGCGGCTGCGCACAGCGTGGCGAATATGAATCAATTGGCGGCGAAATATCGCGAATTGCAGCAGGGCAGTGCGAAAAATAATCCCAGCCAGGGCGAAAGCCTGACGCAATTGGTCGACGAAACGGTGGCCGGCGACGGTTTGCATATGAGTCGTTTTCAACCGGGTAGTAGCGGCGATGCCCAAGTCCGGCTCGATAATGCCAGCTTTGATCAAGTGCTGCGCTGGTTGTACGAATTGGAAGATAAACACAGCGTGACTATTCGCGAGTTGGGTATTTCGCCCGGCTCCGCATCCGGCCTGGTCAATATCTCGGTGCGCCTCTATCGGCCGTAACGTGGCGTTTTTTTACCGGCCGCGACCGCGGCCAGCATTCGACTTATTTCGACCGCGAGCGATTCTAAAAAAATGTCGTTTTTAAAAAACTCTCTCACAAGCTTTTCCAGCGTCGATGGTATTGCGTTACTGAACACTGCGCGGCGTCGACGCCTGGCCATAGCGGCCGCGTCAATCTGGTTTTTCGGCTGCTTATTATGGACTGCGCCGGCCAGTTTATTGGTTGCTTTGTTAAAGCCGATAGCGCCGCAACTCGAATTGCAAATACCCGAGGGCGGTTTTTGGCGCGGGCGCGCCGGCGCCGCATTCTGGCACAACAATGATCAGCGCTTCGCGCTAGGCGCCGTCGAGTGGCAGCTCAGTCCCTGGTCGCTATTGTGGCTGCATCCCGGTGCGCATATCACCGCCAACTACGGTCAGCAATTCATCGATGCGAACGTGCGCTTGTCGCCGCTGGGCGCCGTGCAATTGCGCGATGTTCGCGCGGCGCTGCCGGTCGCCGCACTGGCGCATTGGTTGCCGATGCCGGCCGATGGTTTGCTCGGCCTAAAGTTGGCGCGCGTCGAAATAGCGCGCCGCGATCCGCAAGTGCGCGAGCTGCAAGGCGAGGCATCGTGGCAACAGGCGGCGTGGCAATGGAGTTCGCGCTGGGTGGCGCTGGGCGATTATAGTTGCCAATTGGAGATGAAAGAGTCCGCGCGTATTCATGTTGTCTTGCAGGGCCAGGGCGCGCTCGCTGCCAGCGGCGAGGCCACGGTTAATCTCAAAGACAAAGACTATGCGCTGCAATTACTGCTAAGCCCGGCGGCGTCGTTGCCGCAGGAGTTTCGCGACGGCCTCGGATTATTTTTGGGCGGCCAGCGCGATGCGCAGGGACATTGGCAGATTAACAGAAACGGGAAATGGTAAGGGATAGCTGTTAGTAGTTAGTTTAGTAGTGGGTTGCTAGCAATTAGTTGTCGATTATTCATAAAGGTTTCGTGCGCTTCATTGCTCTTAGCCCAACGATTGCAGGAGTGTGGGTTTGAATAATTCGCGTAGCCGTTGGCCAGTTCTGGTGTTGCTGGCGATCAATCTTTTATTGCTGGGTGTGTCTAATGCGCACGCGGAATGGTACAGCGATAAACGCGCCATTATGGGCACGGCGATCAGCGTCGAATTGTGGGCCGACGATGCGGCTGCAGCGCAGGCGGCGATCGAGGCCGTCATGCGGGAAATGGTGCGCATCGATCAGGCGATGAGTCCGTGGATCGAAACCAGCGAGTTGGCATTGATCAATCGCGAAGCCACGCAACATCCGGTAAAAATTTCCGCGGAAATGATGTTATTGCTGCAGACCTCGCTGCACTATTCGGAGATCAGTTTCGGCGCGTTCGATATCAGCTTTGCCTCGGTCGGCTATATGTACGATTATCGCAAGCATATCGAGCCGACGAAAGAACAGATAGCCAGCCATTTATCCGCTATCGATTATCGATCGATACAACTTACCCCTCACCCTAACCCTCTCCCCCGCGGGGAGAGGGAAAGTACATATGCGGGCACTGTGTTTTTTCAAAAGCCGGGTATGCGTATCGATTTGGGCGGCATCGCCAAAGGCTACGCGGTCGATCAAGGTGCGAATATTTTAATTGCGCGCGGCATTAAGAATGCCATCGTCACCGCCGGCGGCGATAGCCGCATCATCGGCGATCGACGCGGGCGCCCTTGGATGGTTGGCATTAAAGATCCGCGCATAGCGGATAAGGTAGCGGTGTTGCTGCCGTTGAGCGATACGGCGATGTCGACCTCGGGCGATTACGAGCGCTATTTCATGGACGGCGAGCGCAGAGTTCATCACATCATCAACCCGCGCACCGGCACCTCCGCCACCGGCATTCGCAGCGTCAGCGTGTTGACCGCGCACGGCATCGACAGCGATGCATTGACCAAGCCGTTATTCATTCTCGGCGTCGAACGCGGCATGCAAATAATCGATCGCATTCCTGGCGTCGATGCGATTGTGATCGACGATAAAGGTCAGCTGTTTTATTCGAAGAATTTGCAGCCACCTGCGGATAAATAGTCCCGCAGGGTTTAGATTGGTGAGTTCGTGGAGCCATTGTCCGCGCCGACCGGGTCTGGTTTTTTTCGGCACCCTACTGGCCTAAGCTCCCCTGGGCGACGACGAGATCGCCCAGGTTTTCGCTGCGATTCCTCCAAAGGTGTTCACGCACGCCACTTTCCCGGGTGCCGAAAAAAACCAGACCCGGCCGATGCCGATCGCAGCGATGCAGTGGTACGGATAAAAAGCGGATGACGCTGCGGCACATTTGCAGTGTGGCAATCCCACTGCGTCGACAGGAGTCGGCGTTTAAACATCGGGATGAATTGGTCTTGCATATTTCGGGAAGCGTTGTTCCATGCCCATCGATATAAAAAACGCCAAACTGCTGATCGCCAATCGCGGCGAAATCGCCATACGTATCGCGCGCGCCGCGGCCGAATTGAATATCAAAACCGTTGCTATTTATTCGTCGGACGATGAGCGCTCCTTGCATGTGGTTCGAGCCGACGAAGCTTGTCTATTGTCTGGCGCCGGAGTCGCGCCGTATCTCGATGGCGAGCAGATTATCGCGCAGGCGCTGGCGGCGAATTGCACGGCGATTCATCCCGGTTACGGTTTTTTGAGCGAGAATGCGGAGTTTGCGCGGCGCTGCGCCGCGGCCGGCATTATTTTTGTCGGGCCGCGTCCCGAACTGCTGGAGCTATTTGGCGACAAAGTACAGGCGCGCAATTTGGCGCAGCGTTGCGGCGTGCCGCTGGTTAAGGGTAGTTCCAGTGCGGTGGACTTGGCGCAGGCGCAGGCATTTTTCGCGGACCTGCGTCCCGGCGCCGCGATGTTGATCAAGGCGCTGGCGGGCGGCGGCGGGCGCGGCATGCGCGCAGTGTTTGACGCCGCCGATATCGATAGCGCCTTTGCGCGCTGTCAGTCCGAGGCGCGCAATGCCTTCGGCAACGACGCGGTATACGTCGAAGAAATGCTACCGCGCGCGCGGCATATCGAAGTGCAAATTATCGGCGACGATTTTGGGCGCGTGGTGCAGGTCGGCGAGCGCGAATGCTCGCTGCAGCGGCGGCATCAAAAATTAATCGAAATAGCGCCGAGTCCCAGCCTGTCGATCGATTTGCGCGCGCGCATTATCGACGCGGCATTATCGATGGCGGAAACCGTGCGCTACAACAGCCTCGGCACCTTCGAGTTTTTGGTGCGCGATATCGACGGCGAGCCGAGCGATGAATTTGTTTTTATCGAAGCGAATCCGCGTCTGCAGGTTGAACACACGGTCACCGAAGCGGTGACCGGCATCGATCTGGTAAAAACGCAAATAGAATTGGCGCTGGGCGCGAGTTTGGCGGAGCTGAATTTGTCGCAGGAAGAAATTCCCGGCGCGCGTGGCTATGCGCTGCAACTGCGTATCAATATGGAAACGATGGATGCCAGCGGCGCTGCCATGCCCGCCGGCGGTTTGCTAGCGGTCTTCGAGCCGCCGGTGGGGCCCGGCGTGCGCGTCGATACCTTCGGTTATGCGGGATATCGCACCAGCGCCGATTTCGATTCGCTGCTGGCTAAATTAATTGTGCATTCGCCGACGCGGAGTTTTGCCGCTGCGGTTGGGCGGGCCTATCGCGCACTGGCCGAATTTCGGATCGAAGGCGTCGCCACCAATATCGAATTTTTACAAAATTTATTGGCATTGCCGGCGGTGATCGATAATCGCGTTTATACACGTTTCATCGAACAACAATACGCAATCGCGCTGGCTGCTGCTGCGCCATCGCACCCTTCATTATTTTTCGCGGCCGAGCCGAGCGCGGTGGTCGACAAAACTGCGGATACATCGCAATCGATCGCAGCGCCTACCGGCACGCCAGCCATGGTCGCGCCGATGCAGGGGCGGGTGGTTAGCATAGAGGTGGCGAGCGATGCATCCGTGCAGCGCGGTCAAGCATTGGTCGTGCTCGAAGCGATGAAGATGGAGCATAGCGTTGCGGCGGAGGTAACCGGCCACGTGCGACAAATCTTGGTTGCGGTCGGCGACATCGTACGCGCCGAACAGCCATTGCTGTTTATCGAGCCCGCTGCGCACGGCGAGGTTGCGGCGGATGCGGATACGGCCGACGATATCGAAACGATTCGCGCCGATCTTGCCGAAGTATTACTGCGCCACTCTAACGGTCTCGATGAGGCGCGCGAAGCGGCGGTGGCGCGCCGCAAAAAACAGGGCGGCCGCACCGCGCGCGAAAATATCGCGGATCTCTGCGATGCCGATAGTTTTATCGAATACGGTGCATTGACCGTGGCGTCGCAAAGACATCGGCGCACGCTCGACGAATTGATCGAGATCAGCCCTGCCGATGGCATGGTATGCGGCCTTGGCGCGGTCAACGGCGCGCTGTTCGACGCGGAGCAGACGCGTTGCGCAATACTGGCGTATGACTACACGGTATTCGCCGGTACGCAGGGCTACATGAATCATAAAAAGAAGGATCGCTTATTTCAGCTCGCCGAACAGTGGCGGCTGCCGATCGTTGCGTTCGCCGAAGGCGGTGGCGGTCGACCTGGCGATGACTGGACCAGTCCCTCGGCGCTGGAGACCGATACCTTCGCCAGTTTCGCGCGACTTAGCGGGTTGGTACCGCTGGTCGGCATCACCGCGGGCCGTTGTTTCGCCGGCAACGCCGCACTGCTCGGTTGCTGCGATGTGATTATCGCGACGCGGAATTCCAATATCGGCATGGGCGGTCCGGCGATGATCGAAGGCGGCGGTCTCGGCGTGTATAAACCCGAAGACGTGGGGCCGGTATCGGTGCAGGCGCCGAACGGTGTGATAGATATCGTTGTGGAGGACGAAGCCGAAGCGGTGGCGGTTGCGAAAAAATATTTAGCCTATTTTCAAGGTCCGCTAGTTCTGAAAGATCAGGCTGCGCAGTGGCAATGCGCCGACCAACGGTTGCTACGCCAGGCAATTCCGGAAAATAGAGTGCGTGTCTACGATATTCGGCAGCTGATAAATATTTTGGCCGACACCGATTCGGTGCTCGAATTGCGCGCGCAATTCGGCATCGGCATGATCACCGCGTTGATTCGCATCGAAGGGCGCGCTATTGGCGTGCTAGCGAATAATCCGCTGCATCTCGGCGGCGCGATCGACGCCGACGGCGCGGATAAAGCCGCACGCTTTATGCAGCTGTGCGATGCCTTCGATATTCCCTTGTTATCGCTATGCGATACGCCGGGTTTTATGGTCGGGCCGGAAGTGGAAAAAACCGCGCAGGTGCGCCACGTCTCGCGCATGTTTGTCGTCGGCGCCAATATTCGCGTGCCGATGTTCGCAATCGTATTGCGCAAAGGTTATGGTCTCGGTGCGCAGGCGATGACCGGCGGCAGTTTTCACGCGCCGCTGTTTACCGTGGCGTGGCCCACTGCGGAGTTTGGCGCAATGGGTTTGGAGGGCGCGGTGCGGCTCGGCTATCGCAAGGAGTTGGAAGCCATCGCGGATCCAGGCGAGCGACAGGCCTACTACGAAAAAATGGTCGCGCAAGCTTATCAAGAAGGTAAGGGGTTAAACGCGGCCAGTTATTTCGAGCTCGACGATGTGATCGATCCAATGGAATCGCGCCGCTGGTTGGTGCGCGGTTTAAAATCGCTGCCGGCGCCAGAAAAGCGCACGAATAAAAAGCGCCCGTTCGTCGATACGTGGTAGGTGATTAGTCAGGGATAAGCGCCGGCCCCAAAAAATCGGGGCCGCAATAGTGTCAAAAAACTCGGCGCTTTTGCGCGCAATCAGTTATTGATTCGGATTAATTTATTCGATGGCGGCTGTTGTTTGCTTTAGTTCGTGCATGTTATAAAACTCCAGCGTTTAAATGCGGATATTTTGTATTCGGCGTCGTCATTGGACTTGGGGGGCGACGCCTGCTGTATTCGCGCTGATACGCCCGTTGACAGGGATGTTGGACCTTCCGTTCGCCCTTTCTTCAAGCATTCATTCAGCGCAAAAAAATACGAAGCAGCGTACAAATATTCGCCAGCGCATAACTAAAAATTAGATTGCTGGAAGCCTCTGCCATGAATCGTTCTCTCGCTACTCTGCGCTTGTGCGCGGCCGTCCTTTTATTGTCCGTGTTGTCCGCCTGTGGTGGAGGAGGGGGTGGCGGCAGCAGTGGCGCCGCCGGCGGCGATAATAATCCGCCGCCGTCCAATACGCCGGTGGTGGCCGATGCCGCCAACGCGTATTTGCCGACCGATGCCAGCATTCGCTGGACCTACAACTCCGGCACCAGCGTGCAATTCTCCCAGGATGTCGTCGAGGACGGCGTGCACGTCCATAGTCTGCTGTATCCCACGGGTGGCATCGAATACTTTGTGACGGCTGCCGACCAGATCAGTCTGAAGGGATTGTATTTGCCGCTGATCGATGTCGGCGACGGCGTGAGTTACAACGGCGATATCAAGTTCAGCAGTTTGCTGCCGATTTTCGGCAACGACTGGACGGCGGGCACGCTGCGTTCGGTCAACGGTAGCGGCACTATCAACATTCGTCCGACTTACGGCAAGCGCGCGGTGAATTATTCCGGTTACGTGTCGTATATTGGCGACGAGTCCGTCAGTACCTCGCTCGGCAGTTTCATCGCCAAGCGTATCAATATCGATCTCACGCTGACCACGGTAGTTGAAGGAACGTCGTTCGCTATTCCGTACCGCGTTACGTTCTGGCTTGCCAAGGATGCGGGCATCGTTCAGCGCCAGCAGGAAAATGTTACTTATTTGCTGTCCTCGGTTAGCGGTATCGATGTGTCGGGCGCTATGAGCAATGCCGGTAATGGTGGCAACCATAATGGCGGCGGCAACAACGGCGGGAATAACGGTGGCAACAACGGCGGTGGCAATGGTACTCCACCGACCAGCGATGCGGTTTCCATTTCCTATAACAGTGTCGAGACGACGTTGTCGAAGACCCCGGCCACGTCGGTACCGCTTACGCTCGACCCCGCCGGCTTCACGATTCTGATGCCGCCGGTTGCGGCGAGTGCCGCGATTCGAATCTGCGCGACGCCGGCGCAGGGCACGATTGCCATCGGTACCCAGATCCAGAGTTATGGCTGTTTTCAGGCCGGTCGCAGCATGGCCATGCCGGCTACCTCGAATCCTGCCGCTGGCGTTCCGCTCTATGTGGCGACTGGCGCCGGCTACAATTTTTATGGCTCGGACAAGCGCATCGAGAGCGCAGAGCACACTGCGCTGCGCATCAACGACGTGCAGTTTTTCCAGGGCGCCGTCCAGGGACCTTTCTACCTGGTCATAACCCTCGATAAAAACGGCGACGGTGTTCTCGATGATGGGGAGTTGTGGACCGCGTATGTCACGTTAACCACTACTGGCAACAATGGAGGTGGCAATAACGGCGGTGGCAGCACGGGCGCACCCACGACGATTTCGGCCGACGCCTCTGCATTGACCTTTGTACTGGCGCCGGGCTACACGTCGACCAGCAAAAATATCGCGCTGACATTCGATGGCGATATCGTTGCCGTCGACAGCACGGGCCAATATCCCTGGTGGCTGTCGGCCACGCAGATCGCAACGACAACCGGCAGCGCGACATACACGCTGACCGCGACGAACCTGTATATGTCTATCGGTCAATATACGGGCTCGGTGCGCTTCAAGACCGGACGCCTAGCCCATGGTGCCAGCGGCATCGGCCAGGCCACCGATATCAGTTACGTCGACGTGCCAGTCACGATGGCCGTGACCAACTTCGCGTTGTCGGCGCAGGCGATTAATCTCAGCGCCGCCGAGCACGGCACGGCAGTGCGGCAGGATTCAACCGCGCGGGCGTTCGCTATTTCAGGCACGTCGAACTGGACCGCGGTCAGCGACCAGACATGGCTGAGCGTCGATCAGCTGTCCGGCTCCGGCTCGGCCACCCTGCATGTCAATGCCGCGCCGGCCGGGCTGTCGCTCGGTACCCATACCGGTAATATCCGCGTGACCGATACCGCCACCGGCGTGGTGCTGACGTTGCCGGTCACCATCGTCGTCGACGCCCCTCAAATCGTTTTGACACCGCAAGCGCTGGCGTACACCGCGGACGGCAATACCAGCGGTGCTCAACTCTCCAAAACGCTGACGATCTCCGATGAGCTCGGTGGCGGCGATCTGGTGCGCGCGGTTGCGTGGCAATTCCAGTCGTCCGATGTCGACTGGATACTGTCGGCCCTGCCCGCCAGCGGCAGCAGCGCGCCTGCAACGCAAATGGTGGTCAAGCTCGATGCGGCCAAGGTTTCTGCGCTGGCGGATGGCACTTATTCCGGTCACATCACACTGGCCTATACCACCCAGGATTTACAGTCGCACACCGTGCAGGTGCCGGTCGATCTGCAAGTGGCACTGCCGCGCGTGCAATGGGTTGCGCCGAGCGTGGTTTACGCCGGACAGCAGTTCGAAGTGATATTGCGCGGCACTGGTTTCAGCGGTGCCACCGGCCAGCAGGTATTGTTCGGTAGCAGCCCGGCAACCAATGTTACGGTAGTTAGCGATACCGAAATCCATGCCACCTATCCTGCGCTTAGCATTGGCGCCACGCAGGTGCGAGTCGTCAACGCCCTCGGCGCGAACGTCGGCTCCGCCGATCTGTTCGTGCAGAGTTCAGGTACGCTGCCGGCGGCGATCGTAGCGTCGAGTGGTCCCAAGACGCACGCCTTCTTCGACAACGAGCGCCAAGTGCTGTATGGCATCGATCAGGCCGCACAACGTATCGATCGTCTCGCCCTGCAAAATGGCAGTTGGGTGGCGCTGGCGCCGATAACGGTCAGTAATTTGCAGAATGCGGCAATCTCCACCGACGGCCGCAAGCTGGTGATCACCACCGATGGTTTCGGCATCTACGAGCTCGACCTGACCAATCCGGCCGCGACGAAGCAACTAGTGCTGCAGACCACCGAGTTCCTGACGGATATCGTCTTCACCAATCACAATACGGCATTCGTTGTCGGCGACGTGCATGGCAGCGGATTCGCACCGTCCTACATGTACGATGCCAGCGCCAAGACACTGGAGCAGAACCCGTATTTCAGCGGTTGGCTCATGTGCGCACGCATTGCGGGCAGCGCGGATGGCCGGCGGATCCTGATCGGCCAGAACTGCTTCAATCCGTACGCGCCGATGAAAGAGTTCGACGCCAGCGACGATACGCTGCGCGATACGCCGTTGGTGCAGGCATTTGCAATGATGTCGATAAACCGCGATGGGTCGAGGTTCTCGACCGGCGACGCGTTCTACGATGGCGATGTCAATTTTCTGGGCTACGGCTGCTGCGAACTTTCCGTGGACGGCACGCGCGCCTACGGATTCGAATTCAACAACGACGGCACCGCGAAACAGATGGACGTATACGATCTGAGCGGTATTGCCGGAGCCGGTAGTAACTTTCCGCAGCTCGCTCCGATACTGCTGTCGCCGACATTGCTGACGCAGAATCCCAGTAATTATTATTGGTATGGGGTTGCGACCGCGTACAGCGGCGATGGCCACACGCTGTTCCTATGGGGAAATACCGAGGTGCAGATATTGTCGCTGCCGTAACCGTGGCGACGAGAGACGCAAGAAAGCCCTCCTCTCGTCGCTGATTAGAATACCCAATATAAAACGCCCCTAGGGGCGTTTTATATTGGGCGTCTCTCGGTGCGCTGCGCAAGTACGACGCAGCACCGATGGACTACAACACCAACCGCCGAATATCCGCCAACAGTTCGTTCAGATACGTAAAGAACCGTCCCGCATCCGCACCGTTCACCGCGCGATGATCGTAGGACAAAGACAGCGGTAGCATTTTGCGCGGTGCGAACTCCTTACCGTTCCACACCGGTTTTATCGCCAATTTCGAGACGCCGAGAATGGCGACTTCGGGCGCATTGATAATCGGCGTGAAGCCGGTGCCGCCGATGCTGCCGAGACTGGAGATGGTGAAGCAGCCGCCCTGCATATCGGTCGGCTTTAATTTTCTGTCTTTGGCTTTTTGAGCCAACTCCGCGCTTTCCGTCGCTAATTCCCACACCGATTTGCGATCGACATTGCGCAGCACCGGCACGACCAGGCCATTCGGCGTATCGACCGCCAAACCGATATGCACATATTTTTTGAAGGCGATACGCTCGCCATCGTTGAGCAGCGAAGCGTTGAATTTCGGATGAGCTTTCAATGCGATCGCACAGGCTTTGATTAAAAACGGCAGCGGCGAAACTTTAATGCCGCGCCGCTCGGCCTCCGCCTTCAGCGATTCGCGAAAGGTTTCCAGCTCGGTGATATCGGCATCGTCGAATTGCGTGACATGCGGTAAATTGACCCAACTGCGATGCATATTTAGCGCGGTAATTTTATGCAGCTTGCTGAGCGGTTGAATATCGATCGTACCGAATTGCGTAAAGTCGATATCGGGCAGCGGCGGAATGGCGGAACCGGCGTTGCCGCCGCGATTTTCCATCAATTGCCGGACGAAATTTTTAATATCTTCTTTTTGCACGCGGCCCTTAGGACCGGAGCCGGCGACATTGGCAAGGTCGATGCCCATTTCGCGCGCGAGTTTGCGCACGGCGGGGCCGGCGTAAACCTCGTCGCCGGATTTGCGTGCGACGGATGTCGGTGCAGTGTCGGAATTGGCGGCAGCGATCGGCGGCGCTGCGCTCGTCGCGAGCTCGATCGCTTTAGGTGCTGCAGCGACCGACGCGGGTTTTGTCGGGGATGTTTTTTCTACCGCGGCAGTGGTTATTTCCAAATCGAGAATCGCGGCGCCGACGCCGACTTTATCGCCCTCTTTGATTTTTATCGCGCGCACGATACCGGCTTTCGGCGCGGGTACTTCCATTGAAGCTTTATCGGACTCGAGCACGATCATCGTGTCGCCCTCGGCGAGCACGCTGCCGACTTTGACATTCACTTCGATCACATCGACATTATCGGCACCGCCGATATCCGGTACGACGATAGCTTCGATACTCGATGCGACGGCTGCCGATTTCGGCGCGTCGATTTTTTTCGCGGCGGGCGCTTCGGCCGCCGATGATTTTACTGCGGGTGCGGATTTTTCCACTGGGGCTTTTTCGGCTTTCGCCACAGTGGCTTTTTCGTCGGCGACTTCCAGCGTCAGTATGGTTTTGCCGGCGGAAACCTTATCGCCAACTTTTAATTGAATATCGATGACCTTGCCGGCGTAGGGCGACGGCACCTCCATCGATGCCTTGTCGGATTCGAGCACGATCAGTGCGTCTTCTTGTTTAACGATGGCGCCCGGCGCCACACTAATCTCGATAACCTCGACTTCTTCGGCGCCGCCGATATCGGGTACCACTATGATTTGTTTGCTCACATTTCTATCCTTTTCGGCACATCTACGGGCCGCTTAAACCGTCATCGGATCGCGTTTATTCGGGTCGATGCCAAGTTTTTTGATTGCCTTAGCGACATCCTCGGCTTTAAAACGGCCTTCGTCGGCAAGGGCTTTTAGCGCGGCGATCACGACAAAATAACGATTCACCTCGAAGTGATGGCGCAGTTTCGCGCGGGTATCGCTGCGACCAAAACCATCGGTGCCGAGCACTACGTAGCGATGCGGCACGTACGGGCGGATCTGCTCGCCGAATGATTTCATATAATCGGTCGCGCAAATCACCGGGCCGGTGCGTTCCTGCAATAGTTGCGTCACATACGGAATTTTCGGTTTGCTGTCGGGGTGCAATAAATTCCAATGCTCGCAGGCCAGTCCATCGCGGCGCAATTCGTTGATACTGGTGGCGCTCCAGACATCCGAATTGATGCCGAAATCCTCGCGCAGAATAACCGCAGCGGCCTGTACCTCGCGCAGAATCGTGCCGCTGCCGAGCAGTTGCACGCGATCGGTTTTGCGGCGGGTATTTTTTGCTTCTTCCAATAAATACATACCGCGCACGATGCCGTCTTCCACGCCGACCGGCATATCCGGATGATGATAATTTTCGTTCATCACGGTGATGTAATAGAAACAGTTTTCCTTGTCCTGATACATGCGCTTTAAACCGCTTTGAATGATAACGGTTAACTCAAAAGCGAAAGTCGGATCGTACGAGCGGCAATTCGGAATCATATTGGCCATTAAATGACTGTGACCATCCTGATGTTGCAGACCCTCGCCATTCAGCGTAGTGCGGCCCGAGGTAGCGCCGAGCAAGAAGCCGCGCGCCTGCGCATCGCCGGCTGCCCACGCCAAATCCATGATGCGCTGGAAGCCGAACATCGAATAAAAAATATAAAACGGCACCATCGCATAGCCGTGATTGCTGTACGAGGTCCCGGTCGCGAACCACGCCGACATCGCTCCGGCTTCGTTGATGCCCTCTTCGAGAATCTGGCCTTTTTTATCCTCCTTGTAATACATCACCTGGCCGGCATCCTGCGGCGAATAGCGCTGCCCCTGCGACGAATAAATACCGAGCTGACGGAACATACCCTCCATGCCGAAGGTGCGAGCTTCGTCGGGCACGATCGGCACCACGCGGGCGCCGATGTTTTTGTCTTTCACCAAGGTCGATAACGTGCGCACGAACGACATGGTGGTGGATATTTCGCGCTCGCCGGTGCCCTTCAGCTGACCCTTTAAATCGTCGAGCGTCGGCACTTCGAGCGCGGTGAAATTGGCATTGCGCGCCGGCAGCGGTCCGCCGAGATCCTCGCGACGTTTGCGCATGTAGGCCATCTCGGGGCTGTCGGGCGCCGGTCGATAGTACGGCACATTTTGCAATTCGCTGTCGGAGACAGGGATCGCAAAGCGATCGCGAAATTTCTGCAAACTTTCGAGGCCGAGTTTTTTGACCGAATGGGTTTCGTTGGCCGCCTCGCCGGATTTGCCGAGACCGTAACCTTTCACCGTCATCGCCAATACGACGGTCGGTTGATCCTTGCGAGCGACCGCCTCCGCGTATGCGGCGTAAACTTTATACGGATCGTGACCGCCGCGATTCAAATACATGATTTCTTCGTCGGACAGATCTTTAACTAAATCGAGCAATTCCGGATACGCGCCGAAGAAATGTTCGCGCGTGTAGGCGCCGCCGTTGGCCTTGTAGTTTTGCAGCTCGCCATCGCAGACTTCGTCCATGCGCTTTTTCAAGAAGCCCTGTTTATCTTTGTCGAGCAGCGAATCCCAGTGGCGACCCCAAATGACTTTGATGACGTTCCAGCCGGCGCCGCGGAATATCCCTTCGAGTTCCTGAATGATTTTACCGTTGCCGCGCACCGGCCCGTCGAGGCGCTGCAAATTACAGTTCACCACGAAAATTAAATTGTCCAATTGCTCGCGACCGGCCAGCGAGATCGCGCCTAACGATTCCGGTTCATCGCACTCGCCGTCGCCGAGGAAGCACCATACTTTGCGATCGCCGTGATCGAGCAACTCGCGGCTCTGTTGATACTTCATCACGTGCGCTTGATAGATTGCCTGGATCGGGCCGAGGCCCATCGACACGGTGGGGAATTGCCAGTAGTCCGGCATCAACCACGGATGTGGGTAGGACGATAAACCATGGCCGTCGACTTCGCGACGGAAGTTGTCGAGCTGTTCTTCGGTGAGCCGCCCTTCGAGATAGGAGCGCGCGTACATGCCCGGCGAGCTGTGGCCCTGGTAATAAATCAGATCGGCCTGCGGACCGCCGCGGAAAAAATAATTGAACCCGACATCGTAGAGAGTTGCCGCGGAAGAGAACGTAGCGATGTGGCCGCCCAGACCTTCGTCGTTGTCGTTGGCGCGCATCACCATCGCCATGGCATTCCAGCGAATCAGCGAGCGAATGCGGCGCTCCATGAATAAGTCGCCCGGCATGCGTTTTTCGGTGCCGGGCTCGATGCTGTTGCGAAACGGCGTGGTGATTGCGGCAGGCATTTTGGTGCCGGCTTGGGCGGCATGCTCGGCGAGCGTTTTAATTAAAAATGCAGAGCGACCCCGGCCTTGATATTTCAGCACACTGTCGAGCGCCTCCAACCATTCGCGGGTTTCGAGCGGATCTTTGTCCTCTAGCATATTGTCTCCAATTTATTGTGGTCCTGAAGGCTGCTGCGAGCCGAGCGGTCGATTTACGCAGCGCGGCGCGCTTGGGCGCGCGCGGTTGGCAAAAGCGATTGACGAACAGCAAAAGTATACAAGGCTGTGGCGACTAGCTGTCATGCTTGGGGCGTGCTCGCGATCGGTTGGCGATCTCGGTTTATTGCCGCGTTGCGGCAGACACTGGGTTGCGGGATCTTCCGCGGCCCAACTTGTAAAAATTTTACATGTTATCGCCGAATAGGCAAGCGGAAAGCTGCGCAAATTTCCCGCTTATTTCCGCGAACGGAAATTGTCTCGGCAGTAATTCGCTGCGAATGGGTTTTAATAGACCCATTTTTGTAATTTCACTACATTTAGCGGTTGTCGGGCTGCAACACGATATGCAGCCTTTGATTGCGCTGCGCGACGGCATTCCACTCGGCCGCTAATACTTCGGGATCGGTCGGATAGTTTTCGAGCGGTTCGGCGGCGCCGAGCGGCACCATCTGAATCCGTATGCCCGCCGGCAATTCTTTCAGAAAGCGGATAAAAGCCGGACTCTGCATGGCCGCTAACTGCTGCGATTGGTCCGTGCTCTGACCGAGGGCGCTGCAATCGGTAATATGTGCGTCTGCGGGGGCAGGTATCCACAGTGCGGTTTTATCGTCAGTCGCCGGCAGGCGGAACAGACAGAACTCGCCGATATGGCTTTCCAGGCGCAAGCTGCCGTGAAAACCGGCGTCGTGAAGTTGTTGTACCAACTCCTGCAAGTGCTCCAGCCGCTGGCCGCCAAAGGGTATTTCGCCGTAACCGAACTGCTGATTTAAATTGAAAGCCCATTCGATGGTTTTGAAAGCGCGCTGCTGCTGCGCGGCGAGTTGGTGTCGGCTCTCTTCGGCACTGAAGTACAGCAGCGCGACCCCGACAATACCCAATACCCAGCCGGCGACAATCCACGGCGCCCAGCTGCTTGCGCGGCGCGGTTGTAGCGCGTCGACTGAGAGGGGCATCGACGGAGCCGGGGGCGGGGCGGCGCTCGCGGTTGGGGGTGTCGGTGCGAGCTCGGACTCCAGCTCGATCTGTCGGATGGTCTGGCGCTGGGGCGCTGGTTCCGGTTTGGGTTTTACCTCCGGTTTGGCGATACCCAGTAAATGTTGTTCCTCGAGGCGCAATAGCATCGCCGCCAGCTCTTCGGCGCTGGCGGGCTTGGTCATAACATCGGCGGCGCCGAGCGCACGCGCCTGACCGAAATACACCTTGCCTTGGGTTGAGGTGTACATGACTATCGGGATAGCGGCGGTATCTTGGTGGGATTTAATCGCCTTCACGGCTTGGAAGCCGTCCATGCCTGGCATTATATGATCCATGAAAATCAGATCGGGTAGACGCTCCCGTAAATAGTCCAGCGCCTGCTCGGCAGACTCCACCATATCCGCGGTGTATTGTTGTTTATCGAGGAGATTCCGCAGTGCGTAACGCGCTGTCTTGGAGTCGTCGACAATCAAGGCGTGGGGCATACTGCGTCCTATCATTGCTACCGCTAAATTGTCGCTGCCGGCCTTAGTAAATAGCGAGTTACCCGCTATGGCAGATAGCAACTGGTGGTATCAACTATAGACGTAGTTGCCGAGAACGAAAACGTCGATCGCGGAAATGTCGACTGGGTTCATGAAACGGCGGCGCTAGCGCTCGTGAATAATAAAATATTCACGAGCACGGCGTGCTCCAGGCAACAACGACGCGCTCAAGGAAACAAGATGTATTCAAGGAAACAAGCCGTCCTTAAGGAAACAAATAGTAGCGCTGCATTTTTTTGAACGCGGCCAATTCGCCGAGCGCCTGGCCCTGCCGCAAGCTATCGGTTTTAAAGCGCCCATCGGCGCTCAACCATAAGCTGCGCCCATCCTGGGCCAGCACGTCGCGTTGAAACAGCGGCAACCATTGTTCAAAGGTCAGCGCCTGCACGGCGCTCAACACTTGCTCGCGACTATCGAATGATCGATAGCCCGAGCTCAAGTCCTGCCATAAACGGTCGTTGGCCTCGCTGAAGTTTTTCGGCGATTCGGCCAAGCGCTGTGCCAGCGTTGCGCGATGACGCTCGAATAATGGCCGCAACTCTTCCGGATTGCGCTGCGACCACTGCGCAAAAAATTGGCTATAGGCCGCCGCCAGTTGTTGCGGCCCGGCTACCGGCGATTGCGCCAGGAAAATCAAGCCGGGCACATCGCGTATCGGATACGCGGACGACATGACGATGTAGCCAAGTTGTTGCTCGGTGCGGAGCTTGCCGTAGAAATCGGCGTTTAATATCTGAGCGCTGACGCCGAGCGCCGCGCGCGAAGCTTTTTCGTTGTCGGCGGCCTGTCGGTATAGCAATAGGCTGGCATCGTCGTGCGGTGCCTGCACGCTGCGCCGATAGCTGGTCTGCGCGGGCAATTGCACGACGGCCAGCGGCGGCACTTGGCCGCTCGCTGCGTGCGCCAATAACTGCTGTGCGGTCAATCGACCAATGTTGCGCGCGTCGGCTTCGACGACATTGCCGTAGACCAATATATCGACATCGACTTTCGCCAGTGCCTGTTGCGCGTACTTCTGCAATTGTTCGGCCGTGAATGTCTGCGCCTGCTTGGCCAATTCGCTATCGGGCCAGCGCTCGCGGAATAGCACATTGCCGAGATCGCTCATCAGTAGTTGATACGGCGGGCGTTTATTGTTGTCCTGCAGTTCGCGGCGATATTCGGTGGCGACGCGCGCAAAAGTCGCGGGCGGAATTTGCGATTGCTGCAATGCCTTAAGGATGCGTTCGAGCAATACCGCCTGCTTATCGTTAAAACCCTGCACGCGCACAGTGATGCTGCGGCCGGTGCGGCTGATGTCGTAGCTAAGGCCGGCCAGCGCGGCCGGATACGAAAACTCGTTGAGATTTTCGCGCAGTACGCGCACCAGCAGCTCGCTGGCGACGGTGTGTTGGGCGCTGTCGCCAGCTAGCGGTGTATGAATATCGATGGTTGTGCTGGCCTTGGGCAAACGAAATACCGAGTCCTGCAAAAACCATAGGTGCAAACCATTTCCATCTTGCAATAGCTGCGGTTTAGCGGTGGCGGTTTGCGACTCCGTGGTCTGCGGCTTGAGGCTTAAATCGTCGGCGATGAAAATATTCGGCGCCGGCAGGCGAATCGCAGCGCTGAGCGCAGCGTTGCTCCACGCCGTCAATTGCGCCGCTGCCAGCGGTTTCACGCTGTAGGGCGTGCGATAAAAAATGCTGTTGCGATCGGTCGCTACCGTCGGCGTGGAGACGGTCATCAACATGCGCTGTGGCGTTAGTAACGCGAGTAACTCGTTAATACGCGCCGGTTCGAATTGTTCCATCAGGTAATCGCCGCGAATGACATCGATGGCGGGATACTCTTGCAGATTGCCGGCCAGGTGGCTGACTTCGCTGATCGGCTCGGGCAGATCGCGAAAGCGAAAACGCTGCTCCGCCACCGTTTGCTGCTCCTTATAAAGCCAATCCTGCACGCCGCCGGCGCGAATGCGGTCGATCGCCTGATAAACCGCCAGCGTCACTTCGTCGATGTGTTTACTACCGCTCTCGGTCAGCGATACGTTGACATTGAACAGCGCGCCGCCGCGATAGTCGAGGCCTTGCCCAGCGCTTAGGCCCTGTGCCCAACCGCGCTGCTTAAGATTCGACAGCAGGCTGCCGTCGCCTTCGTGGCCGAGAATATTGCCGATGTATTCGAGGGATTTGCCGCGGTAATCCGCGCGCTGATCGCCGATCGGCCACGCGTAGGAAACGCTGTACTCGCGCTGCACCGGTTGAATTTGCACGCGAGTCGGCAAACTATCAGCGGTAAATAACGGCGCGCCGATCGGCTCGATCGTGCGCGCGCGATTCGGTATGTCGACAAACCGCGTGCTTACCATTTTTTGCAAATCGTCCAGCGACTCGCGACCGATCACCACCAGCGTCATGATATTCGCCGAATAATTCCGCTCATAAAATTTCAGTAAATCGTCGCGCACCGGTTGTTCGGGGCGATCGGCCAGGGTATCCAAGCTGCCCACCGAGAATTTCGCGAACGGATGTTCGGGGTTGACGACTTCGCGCAATACATCGAGACCGCGCCGCTGATCGTCGCGGATGCCGGCCTTGTACTCCGAATACACCGCGTGCTTTTCGCGATCGACATATTCGGCACTGAATAATGGCGCGACAAAAAAGCGCGAGAAGCGATCGAGCGCGGGCTCCAGATAACGGCTATCGATGTCGAAAAAATAATTGGTATCTTCAAATGCTGTGAAGGCGTTGTGGCTGCCGCCATGCGACGAAATAAAATCCTGGTATTCGTCGGCCTGCGGGTAGCGATCGGTGCCGAGGAACAACATATGCTCGAGAAAGTGGGCGAGCCCCTGCCGATCGTTCGGGTCCTGCCGACTGCCGACATTGACATCCAGCGCGGCGGCGGCCTTGTCGGTGTTGGGTGCGGATATCAATAACACCCGCAGTTGATTCGGTAATTCGAGATAGCGATAGCTGCGCGCGTCGTTATCGCTGGCGGCCACCGTAATCGCCGGGCTTGCCGCTGCGTGATCCGCTGCTGGCGCAGCATGTTTCGGCGCGACCGGCTGGCACGCGCCGAATAAGGATAAAACGAGCAACAGTGCAATCGAGCGCCAATTGCGCACGGAAGAAACAGAAGCTTTCACAGGCTTTCCCTAAGTTTCACAGGTTTGTTTTAAGGCTGAATCGGTTGGGTGCAAGCGCACACGGCCGGCTTGAGTGCATTTATGGGGTATTTTTTATAACTCATTGCGGGCTATCGCTAACGCTTCCGTAAGGTATAAATAAACACACCGTCCCGCTCGCTGCTTTCGAGCAGCGTGTGGCCGCTTTGTTCCGCGAATACGCGGAAATCGCGCCGCGAGCCTGGGTCGGTGGCGCGCACGTGCAACATTTCGCCGCTGGCCATGGCATTTAATTGTTGTTTAGCCTTGAGTAGCGGCAGCGGGCAATCGAGCCCACAGGTATCCAGTTCGCGCAAGGTATGTCCCACTAACGATAGCCTGCGACAGTATACCGATTGCGCCGTCGCCTCCCAACTGTCGGAATGCGGCGGCCGTTTCGCGGTCATAGCATTGCATGCCGGCGCAATGCGGCGCGCCGGAATTTTTGCGCCGCAGCCGATGCCACGGCCGTGGCGGTCTCATGCTCACAGCTGTGGCGGTCTCATGCTAAAGTAGCATGCAATCATTATTATTTTTGGTGTCGACGTGACGCGTACACAGAAAGTTGCCGCATGGTTGCTGAGCGCCTGCATGATCTACGGCGATGCTGCCGTTGCCGTGGAAAACTCGGTCAGTCTGCCCGAGTTGGGCGATAGCGCGTCGGCGACATTTTCGACCCAGCAGGAGTACGAATTGGGTCGCGCCTGGCTGAAGCTGTTTCGAAGCCAAGTGCAGACAGTCTCCGATCCGCTGTTGCAGGATTATCTCGAGTACCTCATTTATAAATTGGCGAGCTACAGCCAACTGAAAGATCGCCGCATCGAAGTCGTCATCATCGATAACCCGACCATCAATGCGTTTGCCGCGCCCGGCGGCGTGGTCGGTGTGCATAACGGTACATTCTTGAGCGCGGATAACGAGGCGCAATTGGCATCGGTGCTCGGCCACGAATTAGCGCACTTGAGTCAGCGCCATTTCGTGCGCGGTCAGGAGCAGCAGCAGCGCACGATGTTGCCGACCATGGCGGCGATGTTGGGCTCGCTGGTATTGGCGGCGACCTCGCGCGGCGACGCCGGCATCGCCGCGATGGCCGCCACGCAGGCGGCATCGCAGCAGGCGCAATTGCGCTTCAGTCGCGAAAACGAACAGGAGGCGGATCGCATCGGCATGGAGACCATCGTCAACGCTGGCTACGATGCCAACGCGTTTGCGTCGATGTTCGAAAACATGCTGGCGGCCAATCGCTTCTACGGGCGTAATCCCCCGGAGTTTCTATTGACTCACCCGCTCACCGAAAGCCGGGTAGCCGATGCGCGCAATCGCGCGCGCGATTATCCGCGTAAGGTGTATGTCGATAATCTCGATTTTCAATTGATGAAGGCGCGCGTCGAAGTGCAGCTCGCCAGCAATGCATCCGAAGCGTTAAAAAAGTTTAAGGGACGTTTGAAGGGGCAGTCGCGCAATCTGGAGGCCGACCATTACGGCCTGACGCTGGCCTATCTGCAATCGTCGCAGCCGAAAGAGGCGCGCGCGCAATTGGATCCATTGCTGGCGGAAGACCCGCACCGCTTGGCGTACATCGTCACCGATGCCGAAATCGATATCGCGCTGGGTGCCGCCGAGCGCGCCGCGGAAAAGTTGCGTCAACAATTGCGCGTCAATCCAGACAATTATCCGCTGACGATGACCTATGCCAACGCGCTGTTGAAAACCAATCAGCCACAGCAGGCGGAAGCGGTGCTGCAGGCTCAGGTGAAATTGCGCCCCACCGATCCCGATGTCTGGTATTTGCTGGCGGAAACGCATGGCTTAGCGGGCAATATCGTCGGGGTGCATCAGGCGCGCGCCGAATACTTCGTGTTGAACGGCGTATTGGATAAAGCCGAAAAGCAACTCGGTTACGCGCTACCGTTGGTCAAAGGCGACAACGTAACCACCACCAAGATCGAAGAGCGTATTCGCCAGATTAAGGCGTTGAAGGAGCAGATGCAGAAGATGTAGCGGAGCTACATCTTCAGTTGTTGTTGGTTCTTAGTTGTAGGGCGGATCATTCGATCCGCCGTCACGCGCAGTTCGGCGCAGCCGAATGGCGGGTCGAATGACCCGCCCTACGCATCTGCCAACCGATCCTAAGCGTTGCCCTTAATCTTCTGCTGTCGCGCCGCGGCGAAATTCAACATGCGTTTCAACGGAATCATTGCTCGTTCGCCCAGTTGCGGATCGACGTGAATTTCGTTGCTGCCGAACTCCAGCGAATCCGCCAGATTGTCCAGTGCATTCATTGCCATCCACGGGCAGTGCGCGCAGCTGCGGCAGGTGGCGCCGCTGCCGGCAGTGGGCGCGATAATGAATTCCTTGTCCGGTACCTGTTGCTGCAATTTATAGAAAATGCCCTGGTCGGTGGCGACGATAAATTGCTGGTTCGGCAGCGTGCGCGCCGCTTCGATAATTTGCGAGGTGGAGCCGACGCGATCCGCCAGCGCTACGACCGCCGCTGGCGACTCGGGATGTACCAACACTGCTGCGTCCGGGTAGGTCTGCTGTAGGTCGTGAATGCCCTTGGCTTTGAACTCCTCGTGCACAATGCAGGCGCCATCCCACAAAATCATATCGGCACCGCTTTCGCGCTGGACGTAGTCGCCGAGGTGGCGGTCCGGCGCCCAGAGAATTTTTTCGCCTTGCGCATCCAGATGCTCAATGATGGGCAGGGCGATGCTGGAGGTGACCACCCAATCGGCGCGGGCCTTTACCGCCGCCGAGGTGTTGGCGTAAACCACCACGGTGCGGTCCGGATGCTGGTCGCAAAAAGCCGCGAATTCGTCCGCGGGGCAGCCGATATCCAGCGAGCAGGTCGCCTCCAGCGTGGGCATCAGGACGCGTTTTTCCGGCGATAGAATCTTGGCCGTTTCGCCCATGAAGCGCACGCCGGCTACCACCAGGGTGCGGGCGGCGTGCTGATGGCCAAAGCGCGCCATTTCAAGGGAGTCGGACACGCAACCACCGGTTTCTTCGGCTAATTCCTGTAGTACCGGGTCGGTATAGTAGTGCGCGACCAATACGGCATTTTCGCGCTCAAGTAGCGCTTTAATGCGGTTTTTCAGCTGTTCCTGCCGATCGACATCCAAAGCTGTCCGCTCGGTCAAAGCATCCAAATGCTGCCGCACTACGCTATTGCTTAAGCTCATTACTACCTCGACTGCGATCCGCAGATTGCACTGAATCGGATCGTAGTTTACCAGAAGATTGTCCGGGCTTAAGGTGCCGCAATGCCGGCGCCGCCGGCGGGGCGTGCAGGGCCGGGGAACTATGCTAGGCTAGGCGCGGGGGCTAGGATGGGAAGCTAAATAATCGAGATCCGCGCTTAAGAGGACAAAAAAGCTGCTCTTACTGCAACTCTTTATCGATTGCTCGCTGCAAGGTTATTACCGTGTTAACCAGGAGGCTTGGCGCAGAGCATCGCGCAATTGGTCGCACGGTAAAAATCCGCAGTGCCAGTGCTAATAACTTGGCTAAGTGAGCTTAGCAAAAAAATGTTGGGGGATATGATGTCTACCGAGGCCAAAATACGTAGTTATATTCTGGAAAATTTTTTATTTACCGATGTCGCCGATGCCTTTGCCGACAGCGATTCGTTTCTCGAGCGCGGCATCATCGATTCGACCGGCGTATTGGAGTTGATCTTCTTCGTCGAAGAGCAATTTGGCATCAAAGTAGCCGATAAGGAAATGGTGCCGGAGAACTTCGATTCGGTCGATAACATCGCGCGTTTCGTGCAGAGCAAACAGGCCGCTTAACGACTATGCCAGTACCGTTTTTGCTGCACGATACACTGCTGCGTAGCGCGGCTCGACACACCGAAAAAGCTGCCGTTATTGTCGAAGGTCACGCCTATACGTACGCGCAGTTGCAGGATGCCGCGCAACGGCTTGCAAATGCATTGCAAGAGCGTGGCGTAATGCGTGGCGATCGGGTTGCCATATATATGGATAATACCTGGCCCTGCGTCGTGTCGATTTATGCGACGCTCATGGCCGGAGCGGTATTTTTGCTGATCAATCCGCAGACCAAAGCCGATAAGCTCGCTTTTGTCCTCGACGATAGCGATGCGCGCATACTGATTACCGACGGCCATCTGAGTAATGTATTTTTACCGGTATTAGCGCAAACCGAGCAATTACTCGGTGCGATTTGCTCCGGTAAGCAACCGGAGGCCGACAAAGTCGAATCGTTCGACACCGTGCTAACGGCAACAAAGAGCGCGGAGCCAAACATCTCTACCATTCCGCTCGATCTGGCGGCGTTGATTTATACCTCCGGCAGCACCGGCAATCCGAAAGGCGTAATGCAAACGCATCAATCGATGCTGTTTGCCGCGGCGAGCTTGAGCCGTTATTTGCGTCTCGCCGAAACCGATAAAATCCTATGCGTATTGCCGCTGGCTTTCGATTACGGTCTCTATCAGTTATTGATGGCGATTTCGTTGGGTGCGACCTTGGTGCTGGAGCGTTCGTTTACTTTTCCGGCGCAGATTTTTGCGCGCATGGAAGAGCAACAGGTCACGGTGTTTCCCGGCGTTCCCACTATTTTCGCCATGCTGCTTTCGACGCATGGCCGCGAGCCGCTTTGTTTTCCCAGCGTAACGCGCGTGACGAATACCGCGGCGGCGCTACCCGACGATTTTGCCGCGCGGCTGCGTCAGATTTTTCCGAATGCATTGATTTATAAAATGTACGGCCTGACCGAATGTAAGCGCGTCAGCTATCTGGAACCCGAACTGGTCGATCAAAAGCCTGGCTCGGTCGGCAAAGCGATTCCCGGCACTGAAGTCTACTTGCTGTCGCCGGACGGACAGCCCGTGCCCGCCGGTGAAAGCGGTATTTTGTATGTACGCGGCCCGCATGTGATGCTGGGTTATTGGAAGCGGCCGGATTTAACCGAGTTCATGTTGAAGCCGGGCAAGTTGCCGGGCGAGCGTGTGTTATGCACGCAGGATTATTTCCGCATGGACGAACAGGGCTTTTTATATTTCGTCGGCCGCAACGACGACATTATCAAGACGCGCGGCGAGAAGGTCAGTCCGGCGGAAGTTGAAAATGCATTACACAGTATTGTTGGCGTGCGCGAAGCGGCGGTGGTCGGTGTTCCCGACGAGTTGCTGGGGGCGGCGGTGCGCGCGTATGTGGTATTGGAAACCGGCAGTGAACTTACTGAAAAACAAATTCGCCAACACTGCCTCGCGCGTTTGGAGAACTACATGGTGCCGAAGGATGTGGTGTTCTGCGCCGATCTGCCGAAAACGGTAACCGGTAAAGTCAGCAAAAAACTGCTGCTGGAAACGAAATCATGACAGCGTCGGATGACTCGTTCACCAAAGACCAATCTACCCAGGAGAAGACGCCGCAGGCTCAGGTGATGTACCGTCAGTTGCGCGAGCGACTCGAAAGCGCACTGACATTTTTACCCGACAAACCCGAAGAAAATCCCGACAGCACGTTGCGTGCGCTGTGGCATGCGGCGGCCGGTGCGCCGAAGTCGGTGCGGCTTGCAACGCTGGAGCCGTTACCCGAACTCGATGAAGTGAAACAAACGCTGCTGGCGCAGTTAATAGCCAAGCGTATTGATGGCATACCGCTGGCGCATATCACGCAGCGTCAATCTTTTATGAATTTGGAAATGCTGGCCGGGCCGGAAGCATTAGTGCCGCGCGCCGAAACGGAGTTGCTGGCCGGCGCTGCGATCGCTGCGGCACAAAGTGTCGCGCAGGGACAATCCGAATTGCTGGTCGTCGATGTTTGCACCGGTTCTGGCAATGTCGCGCTGGCGATTGCGCAACGTGTGCCGAATGCCATGGTGTATGCGGCCGACCTTAGCGAGGAAGCGGTGGCGTTGGCGCGGCGCAATGCCCAATATCTCGGTCTCGATACGCGCGCAAAATTTTTTGCCGGCGATTTGTTGATGCCGTTCGAGACCGCAGAGTTCCTCGGCAAAGTCGATGTGCTCACGTGTAATCCGCCCTATATTAACAGCGCGAAAGTCGAGCTGATGGCCAGCGAAATCTCCGAGCACGAACCCAAGCTGGCCTTCGACGGTGGCCCCTTCGGCGTAGCAATTTTGATGCGCTTATTACAAGAAGCACCGAAGTTTGTACGCCCCGGCGGTTGGTTGGTTTTTGAAGTGGGTTTGGGGCAGGGGCCGGCTTTGATTAAACGCCTGGAAAAAAATCCAGGGTTTCATTCGCTGACGCCGATTCTCGACGAGAGCGAAGCGGTGCGCGCGATCTCTGTGCGATTGGCTTGATGGGCAGACACGTAGGTCTGCCCCTACACAATGTTCGCGGATTCGTAGGGTGGATCATTTGATCCACCTTGCGCGGCTCGATGTGGCCAAATGGTGTGTCAAACGACACACCCTACAAAATACGGATATTAGGCAAATAAAAAACGCGGCCTTGGCCGCGTTTTTTATTGCTCATCCTCATCCCACCTGCTTTTTGCGATCTTTCCAATACGGATCGCGCAGCGCATTTTTCAATAATTTACCCGCGCCGGAGATCGGCAGTGCGTCGCGGAATTCGACGCTGCGTGGGCATTTGTAGCCGGCGATCAGTGTGCGGCAATGCGCAATCAGGTCGACCTCGGTCACGGTCATGCCATCCTTGATGACGATCACCGCGTGCACGGCTTCTCCCCATTGCTCGCTGGGAATGCCGATCACCGCGCAAGAGCCCACTGCGGTGTGTTGCGCGAGTGCGTTTTCAACTTCGGTCGAATAGACGTTTTCACCGCCGCTGATGATCATGTCCTTCAAGCGATCGACGATGAAGATGTAACCGTCTTCGTCCATGTAGGCCATATCGCCGGTGTGCATCCAGCCATCTTTCAACGCTTCTTCGGTTTCTTTCGGTTTTTTCCAATAGCCCCGCATGACGTTGCCGCCGCGCACCAGCACCTGGCCGACTTCGCCGCGCGGCACTTCGACGTCGTTTTCGTCGGCGATCACGACTTCCAGCGCGTAGCTCGAGCGGCCCGCGGAATTCAGCTTGCCGAGCTTGCGGCCCTCCGGCGTGTAGTTGAAGAACGGATTCAGCGTGATCAGCGGCGCCATCTCGGTCATGCCGTAGGCATGCATGAATTGCAGGCCGGGAAAAGTTTTCAGCGCGCGGTCCAGCACGGCTTCATTGATTGGCGATGCGCCGAATAATATGCGCTTGAGACTGCCGAGATCGAAGTCTTTGACTTGCGGGTGATCAATCAGCATCTGGATCATGGTCGGCACCAGCATCAGATCGGAGACGCGATGCTTGGCGACGATCTCCATCAGCCCGAGCGGATTAAAGCTGGGCATGAACACATGCGTGCCGCCGCGCATCAATTGCACGATGGTCTGCGCGAAATCGGCGACATGGAACATCGGTGCCGCATGGAGATAGACCGCGCCCGGTGGCATCAGCTCGTCGGCCATGAAGGCGATCGCAGAGACCCAGAAATTGGTGTGCGACAGCATCACGCCCTTCGGGAAGCCGGTGGTGCCGCCGGTGTAGAACAATCCGGCCAGATCGTCGTCGTGGCGCATCGCATCTTCGATCGGCGCTGCCGCTTCGATGATTTTTTCGTAGCTCAGCATGCCGGCCGGGGTAGCCTGATCGCCGGCGTGGATCAGATGCTTAACGGTCTTGGACTGGGGCAGGAAGCGTTCGGCCGCCGCCGCGAAATGGTCGTCGACCAGGAGCATCGTGGCCTCGCTGTCGTCGAGCGAGTAGACGATTTCGACGTCGCTCCAGCGGATGTTGACCGGGTTGATCACGCCGCCGGCCCAGAACACCGCCAGCACGTATTCGAGGTAGCGATCCGAGTTCAGCGACAGGATGGCGATGTTGTCGTCGGCGCGCATGCCGAGTTCGCGCAGTGCGCCGGCCAATTTGGCGACCCGCTCGCCGAGTTGCGCGAAAGTATGCTTGCGAGCGCCGCAGATGGTGGCGATGCCGTTCGGATTTTGCTGCAGGCTGCGACGCAGACCCTGGGTCAGATACATCATCGAAATTTTCTCTTTATAGTAATTGCACGAACAGTCGATACGGAGGGCGGCGTGGCCGCGGCGGCTAGTTTGGTACTTTTGCGCCGGGCGGACAAGTCCGTGGACGTTAATTAATAGCGCCGCGGCAGCGTCAGGCCGGCAGCGCCACCACTTTGGTTTCGAGATATTCTGCGAAGCCTTCGACGCCCATTTCGCGTCCGATACCGCTTTGTTTGTAACCGCCGAATGGCGTATCGGGCGCGAAGAAGTTGGCGTTATTGATATTCAGCGTACCGCTGCGGATGCGGCGCGCGACGCCTAGCGCCCGCTCGTTCGAACTCGAGGCGACGGCGCCCGATAAACCGTAGATCGATTCGTTGGCGATGCGCACCGCGTCGTCGTCATCGCGGTAGGGAATTGCGCACAACACCGGTCCAAAAATTTCCTGCTGGGCGACGCTCATGCGATTATCGACATCGGCCAGCAGCGTCGGTTGCACGTAATAACCGCGCGGCAACTGCGCCGGGATCGCGCCGCCGGTAACCAGGCGCGCGCCCTCGGCGATGCCGCGCTGGATGTAGCCCAACACGCGCTCGCGCTGGCGCTCGCTGATCAATGGCCCCATGATTTGCTGCATGCTATCGGGGTCGCCATACGGCAGTTGTTCGAACAGCGCTTTAATCCGTGCGACCGCTTCCGCGTAACGCGCCTGGGGCAATAGGATGCGCGACGGCGCTGTACAGCCCTGGCCGGCGTGGTAGCAAACGATCAGACTGCTGGTTAATGCGCTGTCGAAATCGGCGTCGTCGAGAATAATATTCGCCGATTTACCGCCCAGCTCGAGGAATACTTTCTTCAGCGTGCCGGCCGCGGCCGCCATGATTTGCCGGCCGGTCGCGGTGGAGCCGGTAAACGACACCATATCGATACGCGGATCCAATACTAATTGTTCGCCGAGTGCGTGCGGTTCGTGTGCGGTAATAATATTCAAGACGCCGGCCGGTAGATCGGTGTTGGCCGCGGCTGCGCCGATCGCCGCCGCGGCCCACGGCGTTTCCGGCGCTGCCTTCAGCACTACTGTGCAGCCCGCCGCCAGTGCCGGAATGATTTTCGCAAGATTGATTTGCAGCGGTGCATTCCACGGTGTGATAGCCGCCACCACGCCACAGGCTTCCCGCCATATCAAACGCCGGCTCGCCACGCCCATATTTTCGGTGACCGGTAGCTCGGATTCGAACGCGTATTCGTTCAGCAATTGCAGCGTCCAGTCGATGGCGGCGATCGGTCCATCGCATTGATAGCCGTAGGCGAGGCCGAGCGGGGCGCCGGTCTCGGCGGCAATCTGCACGCGCATTTCGGCAGCGGCGGCGCGCAGATTGTCGCGCAACTGCGTTAAGCAATGCTGGCGCAGCGCGCGATTGCGCGACCAAACGCTGTTGTCGAAGGCGTGGCGCGCGGCGGCGATCGCCGCGTCCATGTCGCGGCTGCCGGCGTCGACGGCGGTGCCGATCTTCATTTCTGTCGCCGGATTGATATTGTCGTAGCGCGCACCGGAGCGAGCATCGAGCAGTTCGCCGCCAATAAAGAGCTGAGAGTCTGTCATGTCGTTTGCTACCCCGAGAATTATCTTGTCTTTATTTTGATATGTATCCGAACTGTAATCGCGCGCATTTTCCCTATTCGCGGCACCCACTTTACCAACTACCAACTACCAACTACCAACTACCAACTACCAGTTGGTGCTATGCCCACCGACCGATACTCTTTTCAAAACTTCTTTGGACGGATCGATAGCGGCGGCGCTTTCACGTTGGCTTTTTTCGCTGTTATCGCTCTCTGCTAGCACGCGATATAAACCAACGGGCTTTCAGTGTTTTGAAAAGAGCATTCGCTCACCGGGCGGTCAAGCTCGCTGCCATCGAATGCACTGACAACTGACAACTGACAACTGACAACTGGCGCCAAGCCCGCCGGCCGATACTCTTTTCAAAACTTCTTTGGACGGATCGATAGCGGCGGCGCTTTCCCGTTAGCTTTGTTCAATATTATCGCTCTCTGATAGCACGCGATATAAACCAACACGCTTTCAGTGTTTTGAAAAGAGCATTCGGTCGTCGAGCTGTCACGCGCGCTGCCATCGAATTTTCTAAAACTGATAACTGATAATCGGTACTAAGCCCACCAACCGATACTCTTTTCAAAACTTCTTTGTACAGGTCGACATCGGTGGCACTTTCCCGTTAGCTCCTTTCGAGTTTATCTCTCTCTGATATAGTGCAATATTAATGATTACGCTTCCGGCGTTTTGAAAAGAGCATTCGGTCGCCGAGCTGTCACGCTTGCTGCCATCGAATTTCCTAAAACCTAAAACCTAAAACCTAAAACCTAAAGCCTATCCCTCACTTATCCCACTGGCTGACAAAATCCTCGACGCGCATGTCGGCGACCGGCTTGGGCACGCCGACCGCCGTGCCGAGATAGATATAGCCGACTATTTCTTCGCCTTCGTGCAGATTCAGTCCGGCTTTCACCAACGGATCGTAACAATTATCGCCGGTGCGCCAGATCGCGCCGAAGCCTACCGCTTGCGTAGCCAACAAAATGCCGTGCGCGGCGCAGCCCGCCGATAATAATTGCTCGACCTTCGGCACTTTGGGGTGCTCTTGTAGTTTTGCAATGACGGTAACGATTATCGGCGCGCGCAGCGGCGCTTCTTGAGCTTTTTTGATTTGTTCATCGCTGGCATCGGCTTGACGCGCGCGCAATGCTTCCGCAAATAAATCGCCGAGCCGGTAGCGCGCCTTGCCGCTGATAATCATAAAGCGCCAGGGCCGCAGCCGACCGTGATCCGGTGCGTGCAGGGCGGCGCCGAGTATTTTATACAGCGTATCGTGATCCGGCGCCGGGCCGGATAATTTTGGTTCCGAGTTTCTGTTATTGAGTAGCGTTAAAGCGTCCATTGATACAACCAAGCTCACTTGAAGATTTAAATAAGTTAATCGTGTGCGATCGCCCGATTTACTGGCGCGAGTTAACCGGCGTAGTCGGCACGGCGGAATTATTTATGGCTAAAGACCGGCGGACGTTTTTCGATAAACGCGGTTACCGCCTCGCGATGATCGTCGGATTCATGCAATAACGCCTGATACGCCGCGGAGATTTCCAGCATATCGGGCAGCCGCATATGTTGGCTTTCGCGCAGTAAACGTTTGCTCAATCGCAATGCCGGCAGCGGATTCGCGGCGATGCGCGCCGCCAGATTATAGGCGTGCTCCAGCAATTGATCGGCGGGCACGATGGCGGAAACCAGGCCGCATTGCAGCGCTTGTTCGGCATCGATGGCATCGCCGGTGAATGCCATTTCCGCCGCCTTCGAAAAACCGACTACGCGCGGCAGTAGCCAGCAGCCACCATCGCCGGAGATCAATCCCAGCTTCACGAAGCTGGACGCGAATTTGGCCTGCGGCGAGGCGATGCGGATATCGCAGGCGGTGGTGAGGTCGCAGCCGGCGCCGACCGCTGCGCCGTTTACCGCGGCGATAATCGGTTTTTCGATTTCCCATAACGTGCGCGGAATACTTTGAATCGCTTTGCGGTAGTGATCGCGCGTCGCTAGCGGTGTTTCGGCGCGGCCGATGCGATTGCCGGCCAGCATATTTTTAACGTTGCCGCCGGCGCTGAATGCTTTGCCGGCGCCGGTCAGGATGATCACGCTGACCTGCGGGTCGGCCGCCGCGCGCAACGCGGCCGCGACCAGTGCGTCGCAATCCTCCTGCGAGCCGAAAGCATTGAGACTGTCGGGTGCATCGAGGGTCAGGGTGACGACGCGCTCGCGCTGGTGGTAATGCACAAATTCGGGCATTGCGGTTTCTCCGGGGTAATCGCCGCGGCGATGGGCTTGCCATACTGCGCAAAATGGCCGCGCAGGGCAACCACGATGCGGCAGTTGGCAAAAATTGAACTACATTTGTTAACCATAACCGCACGGTTCGCCGCCCATTATTAAAACCGCTCGTGGCGTTGTCGAGCTCGAACCATGCCGGTGCCTGGCATCTCGCGAATCTGGATACAGAGCGAATCTAAAAACAGAGCCAATCTAAAACAGAGAGAGTTCATGGAGCTTTTGGCCCGCTGCCGAGATTTTGCCCTACCGTTTTATGGCGACTTACTGCGCTCGGCGCAGCATACCCTGCGCGAGCGTTTGTTCGAGCAGGCGGAGAAGGGCGGCAGCAATGACGAGCAGCGCTGCTTTTTCGATGCGATCCAGCAGTTGAACGATTGCGGCGAAGCGATGCAGGAAGTTTTTGTTCAGCAATTGCAGCACGGCTATCAGCAGTTTTTATCGGGCCACGACGAGGACGATGTGGCGCCGCCGCCGCGCACCGGCAACTTAACTTTGGTGGCGCGCGAGCAGTTGGAGGACCAGTTGGCGATCTCGATGATCGTATCGCGCGCCGGCAGTCAGCACGCGGAGGCTTTGTGGAAGCTCAATCGGCGTTTGGCGGTATTGCGCGGCGGGCAAAAAGTTGTCGACGACAGTAACCCCTTCGGCCCGGCAAAGGTAGGTTTGGCGCTGCGGCAGGCGATGGGCGAGCTGCAGGTCGATTTCAAAGCGCGCATTTTTATTTATAAACATCTCGGTAAATTGCTGCTCGCGGTATTCGGCAAGGTATTCGACACGCTCAATCAGACGCTGGTGGCCGGCGGCGTGCTGGCCAATCTCAAGTTTGTTATCAGCAAGGATGCGGAAACCACGCCGCCGCAACCCGGTGCGGCGCCGCAATCCGGGGTGGCGGCGCCGATCCCCGAGGCCGCCGAACAGCGGCGCATGTATGCCTCGATTATCGAGGCGCTGCGTTTGCGCGCGCAGGCAACGGGACCGCGGCAACAAACGGTGGGCGGCGTCAGTTATGCCGGTCTGGCCGCCGGTCGCGACGGTGCGCCGGAAAACTTCTCGCCGCTGGATTTTGCGCTGGTATTGTCGGCTTTGCAGCAGGCGCCGGAGTTTCATGCGCAGGGCGCATTGCAGCGGCCGCTGCCGGTCGACGTAGTCGAACAACGCTTATTTGCGCAGTTGAAAAAGCAGGCCAAGCCGGAATCGCGCCATCAGCTCGGCGAGCGCGACGCCGACACCGTCGACCTGGTCGGCATGATTTTCCGCTACATGCTGGACGATCGGAAAATCCCCGACGTGGTCAAATCGTTGCTAAGTCATTTGCACACGCCGTATTTGAAATTGGCGATTCTCGATCCGAATTTCTTGTTGGACCAGCAGCATCCAGCGCGCCAGTTGCTCAATCGCATGGCCGAGACCGGCGCGCGTTGGGTGCACGACGATAAGGAGCGCGTGGCGCTGCCGAAATTAAAGACCATCGTCGAAACCATCCTACGTGGCTTCGTCGACGATCTGGAATTGTTCGAGCGCCTGCTCGAAGATTTCGAGCGCTTCCGCGAGAGTTTGGATAAGCGCGCGGAAATGGTCGAGAAGCGCAATCGCTCGGCGCAGGAGGGCATCGAGCGGCTCAACGTTGCCAAGCAGCGCGCGGCGAGCGAGATCGCCGCCCGCATTAAGGGGCTGGCGATTCCGCTGCCGATTCAACAATTGCTGCAAAAGCCGTGGACCGATTTCTTGGCCTTTAATTTTTTGCGCAACGGCGATGGCAGCTTGTCGTGGAACGCGGCGCTGAAAGTGGTCGATGGCGTATTGTGGAGCGTGCAGGGTGGCAAGGGCCGCAGCGAGGCGGAGTTCAAGCGCTATCAACAACAATTGGAGCAGGCAATCGCCGAAGGGCTGCGCACCATCGGCTACGATGACAAGATCGGTCAAGAGCTGTTGAGTGCGTTGCGCAGCGCGCAGCAGCAAACATTTTTGGGTCAGCCCGCAGTGCGGGAGGCGCCGGAGCCGGTCGCGGAAATCGTAGCGGAGGCGCCGGTCGAGCCCGCGTTCACTCCGGAGCAGGAGCAGATCGCCGAGCGCCTGCGCAGCCAAATTGCGTTTGGAACGCTGTTCGAATTCGATCGTGTCGATCAGCCGCCGCAACAATTAAAGCTGGCGTGGTTCAGTCAGGTCAGCGCGCATTACATGTTCGTCAATCAGGCCGGCATTAAACAGCGTCTCGAAGGGCTGGGCTTTTTAGTGCAGGGACTCAGCGCCGGCACCATTCGCATCGTCGAAGCGGAAAAGCGCGGTTTCATGGAGCGCGCCTTTCACGTGATTCTCAACAAGCTGAATATCTCCTGAAATTAGCCCCTCCGCCGACAGCGCCGTAGCTTGTACTTGCCGGGGGGCACCAGTACCATAGCGCCTTTCCTCTGTCTGGAGCCCCCCGCATGCTTGCTGTCCCTCGAATTTTCGGGAGCCTCTATGCTTTCTAACCCCAGGCTTTCTAACCCAAGGATTGCAGGGAGTATCGTTGCGCTGGTCACGCCGATGACAGCGACCGGTGCGATCGATTGGGCGGCGCTCGACGCGTTGTTGGAGTGGCATATCGCCGAGGGGACCAACGCCATCAGTCCGGTCGGCACCACCGGTGAATCGTCCACGCTTAATGTCGAAGAACACTGCGCGGTCATCGAGCGCGTGGTCGAGCGCGTGCGCGGCCGCGTACCGGTGATCGCCGGCACCGGCGCCAATTGCACGCGCGAAGCCATCGAACTGACTCAGGCTGCGAAAGATCTCGGCGCCGACGCCTGCCTGTTGGTTACGCCGTACTACAATCGACCGACCCAGGAAGGTCTGTATCTGCACTACAAAGCCGTGGCTGAAGCCGTGGCTATTCCACAGATTCTCTACAATGTACCGGGCCGCACCGCTTGCGATATGAGCAACGCGACGGTCGAGCGGCTCGCTGCCATCGACAATATCATCGGCATTAAAGACGCCACCGGCGATGTGCCGCGCGGCATCGATTTGATTCAGCGTTGCGGCGATCGTCTGGCGGTTTACTCCGGCGACGACGGCACTGCGCTCGAATTGATTTTGGCCGGCGCCAAGGGCGATATTTCGGTGACCGCGAACGTCGCGCCGCGCGCGATGTCACAAATGTGTGCCGCGGCCCTGCGCGGCGATGCCGCTGCCGCGCGCCAATACAACGAGCCGCTGCTGGCTTTGCACAAACAATTATTCGTCGAAGCGAATCCAATTCCAGTGAAATGGGCATTGGCCGAGCTGGGAAAAATCGCCGCGGGCATTCGTCTGCCGTTAACGCCGCTTAGCGATGGCGTTAGGGCGGATGTGCGTGCGGCGCTGCGTAGCGCCGGCCTGTGAATAAGTATAAGTGCTGCGTCGAAGTGTAAGTTGAAGCTCAGTTGAAACTATCCATTGAAGACACCCGTTGAAAACATCCGTTGAAAAAAATAGTTGAACCCTCGATGAAAAAATATGTAGTGCTGATGGCGTTGCTGGCGAATACGCTGGTGTTAAGCGGTTGCGGCTGGCTGTTTGGCGACAAAGGTATATTTCGCGATCGCGGCGACGATTACCGGCGCGCCACGGTGGAAAGCCCCATCGTGGTGCCGCCCGGCCTGAGCAAGGCCGTCAGCGATGAGGATTTTGCGATTCCGAGCATTGCCTATTCGGCACCGCTCGAAGGTAAATTCGTAGTGCCGCGCCCCGAGCCGTTGGCCGGCAACCCGGATGGCGAGTTGGTGAAAATTCAACGCCTCGACGAGGCCAATTGGATTTTGGTCGAAGCCGCGCCTGGCGAAGTGTGGCCGCGCGTGCGTCAATTTCTCACCACCAATCAGTTGACCGTGGTGCGCGCCGATGCGACCGCCGGCATTATCGAAACCGCCTGGCTACAGCCGAAAGCCGACGGCGTTGCGCGCGAGCGTTATCGCTTGCGCATCGAGCAGGGTGTACAGCGCGGTTCCAGCGAAGTCTACGTCTTACAGGCCGATAGCCGCGCTGGCGAAAGCCAATGGCCGACGGCATCGAACAATCGCGAGCGCGAGGCTGAAATGATCAAGGCGCTGGCGCAGTTTATCGCCGACAACGGCAGCGCCGGCGCCGTGTCGATGTTGGCGCAGCGCGGCCTCGATTCCAAGGGCAAAGTATTTTTACACAAAGCGCCCGGCGAGAGCGCTTATCTACAGCTCGATCTGAATTTTGAGCGCGCCTGGGCCTCGTTTACCACCGCGCTACCGAAGGCTGGATTCACTGTAGAGGATACCAATCGCACCGAGCGCAAAGTATGGGTGCGCTATGAGCCGCCGAAGGAAGAGGAGGAACAAAAGGGCTGGTGGAGCCGTTTCTGGTCGTGGGTCTTTCGGAGTACCGAGACAACCAGTATTCATAGCGACATCGTCTATGTTTTATCTGTTCAGCCGGCGAGCGGTAGCGACAGTGCGGTCCACATCGACGTAGTGCGTCAGGATGGCAAGCCGGCGACAGCGGCGGTCGAAGAAGAATTGTTGAACCGCATTAAAAACAAGTTGTCCTGAGAACAAATGGGCGTAGCGCGCGGCGACGCCGCCAGCGATCAATATTAACCGTCGATGCCGATTGTCGATGACAGTCGGCATCGATTCAGCAGCTATCGAGAGCCATCATGGAAAAGCGCGAAGAACTTTATACCGGTAAAGCCAAATCCGTGTTCAAGACCGACGACCCCGATCGTTACATCATGGTGTTTCGCAACGATACTTCGGCGTTCGACGGCAAGAAGGTCGCACAGCTCGACCGCAAGGGCCTGGTCAACAACAAGTTCAATGCCTTCATCATGCAAAAATTAATGGCGGCCGGTATTCCCTGCCATTTCGAAAAAGTATTATCCGATAACGAAACGCTGGTGAAGCGTCTGCAAATGTTGCCGCTGGAATGCGTGGTGCGCAATATCGCCGCCGGTTCGATTTGCCGCCGCTACGGTGTTAAGGAAGGCCTGGAGTTAAATCCCCCGACCTTTGAGTTCTTTCTGAAAAGCGATGCGCTGGGCGATCCGATTGTCAACGAATATCACATCCGTTCGTTCGGCTGGGCGACCCAGGCGCAAATCGATCGCATGAAAGAGCTGACCTTCAAAATCAACACGGTGCTGCAACCGCTATTCTTGAGCGGCAATATGTTGTTGGTCGATTACAAGCTCGAGTTCGGTTTGTTCACCGACACAAACGGGACAGCGGAATTGCTGTTGGGCGACGAGTTTTCGCCCGATGGCTGCCGCGTCTGGGATAAGGATACCCGCGAGAAGCTCGATAAAGATCGCTTTCGCCAGGATTTGGGCAATGTCGTCGAGTCCTATGAAGCGATCGGTCAGCGCCTCGGCGTTAAATTCGCTTGATGGATCGATAGGCGGAAAGCGCGGCGTGCAGGTTTTATGCTAAAGCTGATTTGTTTTATTCGCCGCAATCCGGCGCTGAGTCCTGAGCAGTTTCATCGTCATTGGCGCGATGTGCACGCCGAGTTGCTGCGCAATACGCCGTCGGTAGCGCGTCATCTGCTACGCTACGAACAGAATCCGCGCGCGCCGGGCGATTACGCGCGCGGCGAACCGGATTGCGATGGTGTCGCTATCGCCTGGTATCGAGATCGGGCGGCGATGGAAGCCCTGTTCAGCGAGCCGGAGTATTTACAGAATATAGCGCCCGACGAGCGCTATCTCTCCGACCCCGCGCGCACGCAATGGATACTTTGCGATGAGGAGCGCGAGGTGATCTGCTAGCGATAGTTGTTTGTTGTTGAATGTTAGTTATCAGTTAAAAATAACTCTGGCGTTTCGAGAGCGATAATAATGAATACCGTATTGATAATTTGTTCCTGGGTGGGGATTGCGTTGATGTTTGCCATCGGTTTTGGCGGCTTGCTGACGACGACGAAAATGGCCGACACCCAAAACATCAAGGTCGGCGGTCCACTGGCGCTCGGCGAACTGCGCACCGCACTTGGTTCTAATTTTCTAGTATTGGCGAGTGCGCTGGTATGGCTGCGGAGCGCGGAGTTATTTCTTATCGTTGCTGCGCTCTGGACAGCGGCTACACTGGTGAAGATAGTTTCTCTGGCGCTCGATCGTCCGGCGCTGTCGCAGGCCTTGGTTGGCATTGTGTTCGATGCGGTGATGGCGCTGTTACTGTTGGCCGGTTACTTGGCCTATCGGGCGTAAAATTAATAATCGATGGTGTTGTTATTATTAGTTGCCAATTATCCTTTCGAATGCAGTGGAGGCGGTGTGCGAACCGGCCTCGCAGCTATTTCAATGTAATCTCGACTTTTACCCATCGACTTCAACGTAATCATCGGCAGCGACTGAACTGTTCGCATCGACTTGGAGGTCAGTCGCATCGACCCGAAAACCAGCCGTTGTACGAACCCTTCGACAACAATTCTGTTTTTGCTAAGGAACCGCTCGGCTTATGAGACCGCTCACGCTGCTGCATAGAGAGTTATCGTTGCCGGTGCGTTACGGTTTGGCCGTCGGAGTATTTGCGCTGGCTTTGCTGTTGCGCTTTTTGATAATGCCTGTCGAAGCCGGTTTTCCGTTTGCGACTTTATATCCGGCCACCGCCGCGATCTATTATGTTTGCGGGACTCGTCCGGGTTTGCTGGCGACACTGTTAAGCGCCGTAGCCGGCTGCTATATTTTTATTCCGCCGCACTGGACCTTCGTCCATGAAGGGGCGGACTATTACATCGTCATACTTTATCTGGTCGGTTCGCTGCTGATGGCGCTGGTGGTTTATCAGCTGCAGGGCTACGCCGCTAATCTGCACAAAACGCTGCTGAAATTGCACGATAGCGAAAACCGCTTCCGCTCGTTTATGGATAATACCAGCCTGATGTCGTGGATGAAGGACGAGCATGGGCGCTACGTTTATATCAATGCGCAGGGCGAAAAACATTTTTCATTGGCGCCCGGCAGTTGGCAGGGCAAAACCGATAGCGAATTATTTCCCTCCGCGATCGCTCAGCAGTTTCGCGAGACCGACCGGCAAATTTTTCAGACGGGAAGATCTTTCGCCGTCGAAGAGAATACCACCACCGCCAGCGGCGAAGTGTTCTACTGGTTGAGTACTAAGTTTCCCTATATCGATAGCGGCGGCGCACGCTTTTTAGGCGGCATGGCGGTCGATATCACCGCGCGTAAAATCGCCGAGGCAAAAATAGAGAGTCTCGCTTTTTACGATCCATTGACCGGCTTGCCCAATCGCCGGCATTTGTTCGAGCGTTTGGCGCATGTGCTGAATGCCAGCGCGCGCCATGGCGGGCTCGGCGCATTGCTGTTTATCGATTTGGATAATTTCAAAACGCTCAACGATACCTTCGGCCACGATCGGGGCGATTTGCTCTTGCAAATGGTGGCCGAGCGCTTGACGACAAATATCCGCAAGGGCGACACGCTGGCGCGTTTGGGTGGCGACGAGTTCGTGGTGTTGCTGGAGGATCTGGGGCTGAGTTCGCTGGCGGCAGCCGCGCAAGCGGAAATAGTTGCGGAAAAAATCCTGGCGACGCTGGGAGAGCCGTATCAACTCGGCGATAACGTGTATCGCAGCACGCTCAGTATCGGCATCACGTTATTCGGCGAGTTTTCGGAATTGGCCGAGGAGCCGTTGAAGCGCGCCGATCTGGCGATGTACCAGGCGAAGGCCGCCGGCCGCAATACGCTGCGCTTTTTCGATCCGCAGATACAGGCCGCGGTCGAGGCGCGGGCTGCGCTCGAGGCGGATTTACGCGCGGCCATTACGGAGCAGCGCTTTTTGCTGCATTACCAGCCGCAAGTAGCCGGTGCCGACCAAATAATTGGCGCCGAAGCGCTGGTGCGTTGGCATCACGCCGAGCGCGGTTTAGTGGCGCCGGCGGAATTCATTCCATTGGCCGAAGATACCGGTTTGATCGTGCCGCTCGGTCGTTGGGTGCTCGATGCGGCCTGTCGACAATTGGCATTGTGGGCGCGGCAACCGGCGACGGCCCATCTCACCATTGCGGTGAATGTCAGTCCGCGACAATTTCATCAGGCCGATTTCGTGCAGCAGGTGCTGGCGGCGATCGCCGCCGCGGGCGCGAATCCGCAGCGCTTGAAGCTGGAGTTGACGGAGGGGCTGTTGGTCACCAGCATCGGCGATGTCATTTCAAAGATGGCTCGTTTGAAAAACGAAGGCATTGGTTTTGCGCTGGACGATTTCGGCACCGGCTATTCGTCGCTGGCCTATCTCAAGCGCCTGCCGCTGGATCAATTAAAAATCGATCAGAGCTTCGTCAAGGATATTCTGGTCGATCCCAACGGTGCGGTGATTGCCAAGACGATTATCGCGCTCGCCAGCAATTTGGGTTTGACGGTTATCGCCGAGGGTGTCGAAAGCGCGGCGCAGCGCGATTTTCTGGCCGCGCAGGGTTGTAGCGCTTATCAGGGCTACTTGTTTGGCCGGCCGCTGCCGATCGACGCTTTCGAGGCGTTATTGACGCCGGTTTGACCGCTATTTCGATAGCGGCCGCGAGCGCGAGCCCGATGCTTCGATCGATGCTCGCGCGGCGGCGCAGTCGCGAAGATATCGGGCAATAGCGGGTCGATGCGCGCTGCGGCGGATTTATTTCGGCCCGGATGCTTGGTTGTCCGAGTGTTATATTATATCCTTTCCCGCATGGCCTCCTCGCTCAGCAATTTCGATCGTAGCTTCCTGCGCCGACCTTATTGGTTGGTGTTGGTGCTGGCGCTGTTTTTTGCCGGCCAAGTCGCCAGTTCCGCGCATTGGCACGATGCGGCCAAGCAACTCGATGCCGATTGCGCGCTATGCATGTTGTCCGGTGCCAACGGTGCCGCCGCTGTCGCCAGTGCCTGGCAGCCGCTCTCGATACCGCTCGGTGCGCCGGTTTTTCTACTCTTCGTTACGGCTATCCGCCGCATCGCTATCCGTTTCCACGATAGCCGCGCTCCTCCGCACTACTGCTGATCTCAACGTTCTGTTTTTATCGCGCCGCTATGCAACGCCAGCGGCGTACACGTTATTTCAGGAGTTTTCGCATGCAGCAAACAACAGTGGAATTCACCTTTATTCGACCGACCATCGCGCAACGCAAAATACTATGGCTGGCGATGGTGGCAATCGGTTTTGGCGTGTCGTCCATCGCGGCGCAGGCCGACGGCCCTCCGGCCAATAGTGCCGACAATAAAAAAATCGAAGCGGTCGATGTGATCGGACAGCGTTTGGACGAGGCGCGCAACGGTTTAGCGCCGGAGACCGGCAGCTCCACTTACCGTTTCGATAGCAGCGATTTGCAGGCCCTGCCGCTCGGCAGCTCGACGCCGCTCAACCAGGTGATATTGCAGGCGCCGGGCGTGGTGCAGGATTCTTACGGTCAATTGCATATCCGCGGCGATCACGCCAACGTGCAATATCGCATCAATGAGGTCGTGATTCCCGAGCCGATTTCCGGCTTCGGCCAATCGCTCGATACGCGCTTCGCCGATCAAATCAATTTGCTGACGGGCGCCTTGCCGGCGCAGTACGGTTACCGCACTGCCGGCGTCGTGGATATTCACACTAAAAGCAATTACGACAACGGCGGCGATATCGGTGTTATCGGCGGCTCGCATAATCACCGCGAAGCGAATCTGGATTTACATGGCGCGCAGGATGGTTTTAATTATTTCGTCACCGGCTCGTATCTGCGTAGCGATATGGGTATCGAAAATCCAACCGATGCGCGCGATGCCATTCACGACGACACCAAACAGGGCAAAGGCTTCGGCTATTTTTCATATATTTTAGATCCGGATAGCCGCGTCAGTCTTATTCTGGGTGCGTCGAATAACCACTTTGAAATTCCGAATAGACCGGGCCAGACCGCCGGTTATTATCTCGATAATACGGCGCCGCTGGATTCGCGCGATCTCGATGCGCAGCAAAGAGAAAAGAATATTTTTCAGATTGTGTCGTATCAAACGAATGTCGGCGACAGCGCAACCTATTTGTTATCGTTATTTCATCGCTACACCGATGTGAACTACTATCCGGACCCGGTCGGCGATCTGCAATTTAACGGTATCGCCGCGCGCATTCTCCGCAAGAACGATACTTACGGCACGCAGGCCGACGCCAGCTTCAAGTTGAACGATGCCCATACGCTGCGCGCCGGCTTGTATCTCAGTCGGGAAAACTTTACCGCCAATAACGATTCGCAGGTATTCCTCGCCGCTGCCGACGGCGCGCAACTGAGCGGCGCACCGATCGGTATCGAGGACCGCAATAACCTCGACGGCAAGTTATACGGTCTGTACTTGCAGGACGAATGGCAGGCCTTGCGCGATTTGACGATCAATTACGGCGTACGCTTCGATCGCACCACGACGGTAGTCGACGAGCAGCAATTCAGCCCGCGTCTTGGCGTGGTCTACGATTTAACCGAGCAGACGAAAATCCATGCCGGTTACTCGCGTTATTTCACGCCGCCACCGACCGAGACCATCGATACCACGTCGATACAAAAATTTAACGGTACCACTAACGCGTTGCCGTCCGATGCCAATACTTCGGTGAAGTCGGAGCGCTCGCATTATTTCGATGTCGGTTTATCGCAGCAGCTGACTTCGACGCTGACCGTCGGTGTCGATGCTTATTATCGCATCGTAAAAAATTTGCAGGATGAGGGGCAGTTCGGCAACGCGTTGGTTTATTCGGCATTTAACTTCGACGAGGGACGGATTCGCGGCCTGGAGTTTTCCGGCTCATATCAGGACGATAATTTGTCGGCGTATGCCAATCTGGCATTGTCGAAAGCGGAGGGCCGCAATATCGTTTCCGGTCAATTTAATTTCGATGCCGACGAGCTCGCTTATATCAACGATCACTGGGTACATCTCGATCACGATCAGACGCTATCCGGTTCGGCAGGCATCAATTATCGGTGGCGCGATACCAACTACGGCGCCGATCTGTTGTACGGTAGCGGCCTGCGCAACGGGTTTGCCAACTCCGAGCATTTGCCCGCGTATACCCAGGTCAACTTCAGCGCCTCGCGCACGTTTCAACTCGGTGCGGTCGGTGCCATCGATACGCGCATCGCACTGTTGAATGTATTCGACCGCAGCTATCAAATGCGCGATGGCTCGGGTATCGGCGTCGGCGCGCCGCAATTCGGCCCGCGCCGCGAAGTGTATTTCGGTATCAGTAAGCCGTTCTGATCGGTACCGGTGGCGGCGCCGGTAATTATCTGCCGGCGTTGCAGACGACGGCCGGCGCCCCGGTTGGCGGCTACTGCTCGGCTACTGCCCGCATTGTGAAATTTTGTTTAGATTGCGCGCCCCGTAGGCCATCTGCCCTAGAATCGAGCCCCACTCCTAATGTAACAACCCCTCAACAACCGGCAGAGGCAGGGCAATCATGAAAAGTTTTAAAGATAAAGTGGCTGTGATAACCGGCGGCGCCAGCGGTGTCGGGCGCGCGTTGGCATTTCGTTTCGGGCGCGAGGGTGCCAAGATCGTGCTCGCCGATATCGAGCAGAAAGCTCTCGATAAAACGGTCGCGGAATTGGCTGCACAGAAAATCGAAGCGATCGGTGTGGTCACCGACGTCACCAAATACGAGTCGGTCGAGGCGTTGGCCGATAAAAGTTTCGCGCACTATGGCGCGGTGCATTTGCTATTCAACAACGCCGGCGTCGGCGCCTCCGAGACGCCGCATCTGTGGGATGCGCCGCTGACCGAATGGCAGTGGTGCTTCAACGTCAATATCTGGGGTGTCATTCACGGTTTAAAAGCATTTATGCCGCGCCTCGTTAAACAAAATATCGAAGCGCATGTGATCAATACTTCGTCGGGTAACGGCGGCGTGGTGGTGATGCCGATGTCGCCGATGTACACCACCAGCAAAGCGGCGGTCAGCGCGATGACGGAAATTCTACATGTGCAATTGCGCAGCGAGAATTCGCCGATCAAAGTTTCCACCTTATACCCAGGCCCGAATGTGGTGGCCACCGGTATTTATAATTCCGAGCGCAATCGCCCGCAGGACTTAACGGTCGCGGAATCCGGCGTCGGCAAATCGGTGCATTCGTTGGAAGAGTTGAAGGATCAAATGAAACAGATGGGCGTCGATTTGCAAGTCACGCAGCCCGAAGAGGTCGCCGATTACGCATACGACTGCCTGTTAAAAGATATGTTCTGGATTCTGCCGCTGCGCGAGCACACCGAGAATGCCGCACGCGTACGCTTCGAAAATATGATGGCGCGGCGCGATCCTATTTCTCCTATGTAGAGGGCCCCTATGTAGAGAATCCCGATGTAATTGGCCGGTAGGCTTAGCGGCAATCGGCCGAGCGAATCGGCTGAATACGGGCCTGCGCATGCGGGCTGGCAAGCTCTGCGCCACGGACGATCGGGGGGGATGGTCTGGTGTGTTGGCGGGTAGTGTTTATAATGGTCGCTCTGTCATCTCGGCAGCTTGTGCCGGGACCTTATAAACACCGCTAAAGGACACACCATGATCATCAAACCCCGCGTGCGCGGTTTTATGTGCGTCACCACCCATCCGGTCGGCTGTGCGGCCAACGTCAAACAACAAATCGATTACGTCAAAAAGCATGGCTCCGTCGCTAACGGACCGAAGCGCGTATTGGTGATCGGCTCTTCGACGGGTTATGGCTTGGCTTCGCGCATTACCGCGGCATTCGGCAGCGGTGCCGCCACGCTGGGGGTGTTCTTCGAGCGCGAAGGCGCCGACGATAAGCCGGGCAGCGCCGGTTGGTACAACTCGGCGGCATTTCATCAGTTCGCGCACGCCGAAGGGCTGTACGCCAAGAGCATTAATGGCGATGCATTTTCCGATGCCATCAAGCAAAAAACTATCGATACCATCAAAGCCGATTTGGGGCAGGTCGATCTGGTCGTTTACAGTCTCGCCTCGCCGCGTCGGCAGCATCCGAAAACCGGTGTGGTGTACAACTCGACGCTGAAACCGATTGGCCAGGATGTGCTGCAGCGCGGCATCGATACCGATAAGGAAGTTATCAAGGAAGTAAAATTAGTCGCAGCCACGCAGGAAGAGATCGATAACACTGTGGCGGTGATGGGCGGCGAGGATTGGCAGATGTGGATCGATGCGCTGGATGCAGCCGGCGTGCTTGCACCGGCGGCGAAAACCACTGCATTCACTTACGTCGGCGAAAAAATTACCTGGGATATTTATTGGCACGGCACCATCGGAGCGGCGAAAAAGGATTTGGATAAACGCGTTGTCGATATTCGTAAAAAATTGGCGGCGCACGGCGGCGACGCGCGGGTGTCGGTACTGAAAGCGGTGGTGACACAGGCCAGCTCGGCGATTCCGATCATGCCGCTGTATTTGTCGCTGTTGTTTAAAATCATGAAAGCCGACGGTTCGCACGAAGGCTGTATCGAACAGGTCGACGGTCTGTTTCGCAATAGTTTATATGGTGCCCAACCGTCTTTCGACGCGGACGGACGTCTGCGCGCCGACGGACTTGAGATGCGCCCGCAAATACAGGATAAAGTAGCGGCATTGTGGCCGCAGGTCACCAGCGAAAATATCAACGAACTAACCGATTTTAAAGGCTACAAACAAGAGTTTCTGCGCTTGTTCGGTTTTGAAATTCCCGGTGTCGATTACGAGGCCGATGTCGATCCGGTAGTGCCGATTGAAGGTCTGGTGAGCTGAGCGGAATTAATTGAACCGTAGATCGGACTTCAGTCCGACTCAATGTCGGGTGAGAGTGCGTCGGACTAAAGTCCGACCTACAAGAACATCCGACCTACAAGACAATTGAAGTATTTATGCGGAGCGTGGATGACTCATTTTCAGCAAGCGGATATCGTCCACGATATAGCCGTCGATATATCGCCGCTCGTGCGCAGAATCACCGCCAGCAATAGCGGTGTGATGACCGGTCCCGGCACTAACACTTATATCGTGGGGCGCGAACAGTTGGCGGTGATCGATCCCGGTCCCGCCGATGCGGCGCATATCGATGCGATTCTGCAGACCTGCGGCGATCGTTTACGCTGGATTTTGACGACGCACACGCACCCCGATCACTCCCCAGCCGCGGTAAAACTTGCCGAAGTAACCGGCGCGCAAGTGCTCGGCAATATCATCGCGGATGACGGTCGGCAGGATACGAGCTTTAAGCCGGCGCGCGGTTTTTCCCACGATGAATTGTTTGCGACCGACGAGTTTCGCCTGCGCGCGATCGCGACGCCAGGCCACGTCGGCAATCATCTCTGCTTCCTGCTCGAAGACGAACAGTTGCTGTTTACCGGCGATCACATCATGCAGGGCTCGACGGTGGTTATCGTGCCGCCAAACGGCGATATGCAGGATTATTTAAATTCGCTGGCTCTATTATTGAATTATCCGCTGGCCGCATTGGCGCCGGCGCATGGCCAAATTATTCTGCAGCCGCAGGCCGAGATCAAAATGCTGATCAAGCACCGGCAATTGCGCGAAGCGCGCGCGGCGTCGGCGCTGCAGCGAATTCAGCACGGCACCCTCGACGAAATTACGCCGCTCGCCTATGCCGACGTCAATCCTGAGCTGCATCGCATCGCGCGTTATTCGCTGTGGGCGCATCTGCTGAAGTTGCAAAAGGAAGGCAAGGCCAGCGAGCATGACGGCGAGTGGCGCTGGGTGGGGTGATGCCGATAGGTTTTAGTAGTTGGGATTTAGTAGTTAGTTAACAAACAGGTTTGAGATAAGCGCGTAGGATTTGCAGCTGGCCTGGAGTCTTTTACTAACTACTAAAACCTAGCTACTCACAACAGGGATTTGTCCATGCTGATCGGTGTGCCGAAGGAAATCAAAAATCACGAGTATCGCGTCGGTCTGACCCCGGCCGGTGTGCGCGAGCTGGTGGCGCGCGGGCATTCCGTTCTCGTGCAACAAGGTGCCGGCAACGAGATCGGTTTAACCGACGAGGCGTATCGCAGTGCCGGTGCCGAATTGATTGCCGCGCCGGCCGATATTTATCGACGCGCTGAATTAATCGTCAAGGTTAAAGAACCGCAGCCGCAGGAATGTACTTGGTTGCGCGCCGGCCAAATTTTATTTACTTATCTGCATCTAGCTTCCGATTGCGAATTGACGCAACGCCTGCTGGCGTCGCGTGCCACCTGCATCGCTTACGAAACGGTCACCGACCGGCGCGGCGCACTGCCGCTGTTGGCGCCGATGAGCGAAGTCGCCGGCCGCATGGCGATTCAAGCGGCCGCGCACCATCTTGAAAAAGCGCAGGGTGGCAGCGGCGTGTTGCTCGGCGGTGTGCCCGGCGTCGAACCTGCGCAGGTGCTTGTGTTGGGCGGCGGCGTAGTCGGCATCAACGCGGCGCGCATGGCTCTGGGATTGGGCGCACGCGTTATTGTTGTCGATAAATCACTGCCTCGATTGCGCCAGCTCGACGAATTATTCGGCCCGCAATTGACCACGCTGTATTCGACCACTGATGCGATCGAGCAGCAATTGCGGCATGCCGACGTGGTGGTCGGTGCGGTGTTGGTGGTTGGTGCCGCCGCGCCGAAGCTGGTGATGCGCGCGCAATTAAAAATCATGCGCCCGGGCTCAGTGTTGGTCGATGTCGCCATCGATCAGGGCGGCTGTTTCGAAACGAGCAAGCCGACCACTCATCATCAGCCCACCTTTGTCGTCGACAATATTATTCATTATTGCGTGGCAAATATGCCCGGCGCCGTCGCGCGCACGGCGACGTTCGCATTAACCAATGCGACGCTGCCGTATATTTTGCGGCTGGCCGATCAGGGTTATCGCGCTGCGCTAAGCGCGGACGCCGATTTCCGCAACGGGCTCAATGTGCACGCCGGCGCGGTGACCTATCGAGCGGTCGCGGAATTATTCGCGCAACCGTATGTCGATGCGACTGCGTTGTTGGTGCCCTGAAGCCTGCTTACTGTATAGAGGTTTTAAAAAAAACAGCGTCGGCCTCGTGGATCGGCACATAGCCGTAGCCTTTTCTCGGCCACGCAACGACGTGCATCCATGCCCCTAGGTTTTCAAGACAAAGGGCTCGGGTGTCGCCCTTGTGCCGCGCGCTTTTAGCGGTAATCCATGGCGACACACGGTCCGAGAAAAGGCTACGGCTATGCGCTGTCATGTTGGGTGCTAACCGATTTATTAGAAATACCCAAATGCTGAGCCAAAAACGCACAAAAATCACAGTAAGAAAACCTTCCGAATAAATTCAAAAATCCGACATCTGCTACCGCTAGCATTAAAAAAACAACAGCGGAGTTTAAAATATGACCGCAGCAATGATGCCGGGTCGGTTGGCAGTGCGCACGGTATGGCTATCCGATGTGCATTTGGGCAGCAAGGATTGCCGCGCGCAGTATCTGTTGGATTTTCTCCAGCGCGTCGATTGCGAAATTCTGTATTTGCTCGGCGATATCGTCGATTTCTGGGCGTTGCGCCGTCAATTTATGTGGCCGGCTGCGCACTATGAAATCCTGCGCCTGATCATGCGCAAGGCCAATCAGGGCACCCGCGTTATCTACGTGCCCGGCAATCACGACGATGTGATGCGCGAGTTTGTCGGTCACAATTTCGGCCCAGTGGAAATTCTCGAAGAAGCCACGCATGTCACCGCCGATGGCCGGCGTCTATTGTTGCTGCACGGCGATGCGCTCGATATTCATGTGCATCTCGATCCGATTTCGCGTCACATCGGCGATGCCGCCTATGATTTTCTGATGTGGGTACACCGCTGGGTCGCTCGCGGCCGAGGCGTGTTTGGGCTGCGCTACTGGTCGCTCGCCAATTACGTCAAAACGCGCATCAAAAATGCGCGTGCGGCGATATCGGTATTCGAGCATGCGGCTTTGATGGAGGCAAAACGCCGCGGTCTCGATGGCGTGGTATACGGTCATATTCATCACTCGGAAATCGCCTTGCGCGACGGTCTGTTGTATTGCAACGACGGCGATTGGGTGGAGAGTTGCACGGCGTTGGTCGAGGATAAAAGCGGCGCGCTGGAAATTTTGCACTGGTCGGATTTTTATCAGTCGATTAAGTTGGTTTCGTTTTCGAGGGCGCTCGTTTAGGCGCTCATATCTGCTCAAAGAGCTGGCACTATTAATCTATGGCGCTAGCTATTCGAAAGATGTACGAATGATTTCTCCGAAAAATTATTTATCGACGGTAGCGCAGTCTTGTACCTTGAGTAATCGATAGGCGAATTTCTTCCGGGTCCAGATCCTTGGGGAAATAACAGCCGGAAATTTTGGCATCTATCATACTTGCGCCTTCCAAAAGCGTGTTGCGGAAATCGATGCCGCGCAGGTCGGCGCCACGAAAATACGCATCGCTAAAATTCAAGCCATCCGCATCTAGGTTGCGCAGGTCAAGCCCACGGTAATTGCCACCGCTCAATAATGCAGATTTTGCCTCTTCGTGGCGGCGATTGAATTCGGCCACTTTTTCGTCGTGCAGTAGTAGGTACAGCGCGTTATCGTGAACTTTAGGTGGGGCCATCGTAGATACTCGCGAGCGGTTGCGTCGCTTCTAACTATAGTTCGGCTTGCCGCGAGTGTCATTGCTACGGGTTTACATCTGATCCTGCTCCAATTGCCGCAAATCCTCGGAGTACGAGCGGCAGTTTTTCCACAACCATTCATCGAGCCGTTTGGCGCGGTCCAGATTGCCGCTCTCGGTTAGGCTCAATTGATTCAATTTAGTTTTGCGGCAGCCCTCCCAGTCGGTCGCGGGCGGGGTGTCGTCGACTGGCGGCGTAGCCGCTTGGGGCACGATAACAATAGGGCTGCGGCGATAGGGGCGGCTATTGGGGTAGGGCGAGCATTTATGTGTTTGGGCACGAGTGCAGCCGGCATCGATATTATTATCTTTGCCGCTAGCCGCCGCCCCGGCATTGCTATCCATGGATGCCGGAGTGTAAGGGGTGGGGGGAACTGCCACAGCTTTATTGGGCGACGAATCATTGCGAGTTGCATTGTCGGCCCGTGGAGTATTGTTGGGTAATTCTGCCAAGGTTGTTGCGCAAGCAAGCAGGCCACAAAGCCATAGCATCGGTATCTGGGCTATCCGCAAGAGAGCGTTCCTTAGGCCTGCAAAGGCCTCTATAAGAGGGTGCCGTTGGGTGGATTGGCTGTGCTAGTATTCGGAAAAGAATAAATGACTCCGATACGAAAGAGCTACATGCTCGGCGCCGCTCAGGATAGTGCGGCACGATAACCCATACCAATTGATTGTGCTAATAGTCGATTTGCCCAGGCTGGGCGTATCCGGCAGGGCGCTCGAGAGCCATAGTGTGGGGGGCTTGCTGTAACAAATATGTCGAAGGGCGCCTGTCTATTAATTTAGATAACTTGGAGATCGCGCTGATATTTTTAGTGCGATTAGCGGTTGATGCGTGCGTTGCGATATGGTTTCGGCAAGGATTGCCGAATGGAGTGCCCAATTATTTTGTGCCGGCACATTAACTAGGTCTTAGGCGCAGCAAATGGACTTTGTGACGCTCGGCCTTATTTAAATTATAGTCATCTAGCGTGCCAATAACATCCGTTCTACATTTCAAGATGATTCTGTTTACCCTGTGCATCATTGCATTTTTGCAGGTGTGGGGTTTTAGGGCGCGGCGGTCGGGAGCGTTGCAGTCGACCAGCAAAACTCTTGGTGTGGCCATGTTAGCCCTCTGGCTGGGTTACAACGCCTATTATTTTTATCCCGGCAATTTTAGTTGGGGTGTCAGCTTGCCATTGCATGTTTGCGATATTTTAGGGCCGATTTCTGCGATTGCATTGATCAGCTCCAATCGACAATCGCGTGCACTTTTATATTTCTGTGGATTAACGTTGGCAGGGCAGGCAGTCGCTACGCCTACGGGGAATCAAAGTCCAGAGGCACTGCGCTTCTGGTTGTATTGGCTGCTTCATGCAGGAATTATTTCTTTTTCGGTCTTCGATTTAACGGTTAGGGGCTATAAGCCGCATATCAGCGATTTGCGCTGGGTTGTATTTTTCGATATGGCCTATGCGGTCCTGGTAACGCCGTTAAATATTGCCTTTGGTTGGAATTATGGTTATCTGGGTGATCATCGACCGGATGCCGCAACGGCTGTTGATGTTTTGGGACCTTGGCCGGCAAGAATTATTATTATGGTTTTAGTCGCGGTCGTATTGCAGATGGCAATGTATCTGCCGTGGTTGGTATATCGGAATTTAATAAAGAAAAATGGAGGATTTTTGTAATGAGTGCGAAAAAGAATCAATATTCAACAATTCGAGTCGAGCCTAAGCGAAAGTCAAAAAATAGATTTTATTTGAAGGAGTTGTACGCGGCATTGCTAAAGCCGCAGACGGTGATTGCTTTCATCGCCGGGTATTTTCTGCTGTTTCAGCGCGATGGTTTTTTAAATCGCGTTTCGGGTGCAGTGGCAGGCAATCATATCGATCGTCTTTATTTGGCGTTATTGCTGCTTTCTTTTTGTGTGGGAATGCGCGTTATTCAGTCCATGTATCTAGCTTTGCGCGACTATGATTACCTCGATGTTGGGGTTTGGGGGATAATTGTCTTTTTGTGTGTGACGGCCTTTATTGGTGGTTTGGGTTTGTTTTTTTTCGATGGGGTGCAGCCGGAAATAATTTTAATTCTATATATGATTCTTGCATTGTTTGGGGTGGCTAACTTTTTTTATTTATGG